>Ga0209228_1000046_pt1 | contig 50812 bp, 46 predicted proteins | sample METZYME_3_150m_FD_187547 | JGI IMG/M metagenome (GOLD analysis project Ga0209228, IMG submission 187547) | Marine microbial communities from oxygen minimum zone in mesopelagic equatorial Pacific - METZYME_3_150m (SPAdes) (version 2) | ecosystem: Environmental > Aquatic > Marine > Oceanic...
AGCTTATCGACGCCTTTCTTGAGGCGCGCACGCGCCTCGACGTCAAACCAGAGCTCTTTGGCTGCCATGATTCGTATCTCCTAGTTCGTCAATTGCGTTGCGCTAAGAAACGATCGCGAGGATGTCCGATTCTCTCAGAATCAGATACTCGTCACCGTCCAGCGTGACGTCCGTACCACTGTACTTCCCGTAAAGCACCTTATCCCCGACTGTGACGTCAGGCTCAATCCGTGCACCCTCGTCAGACATCTTGCCAGGTCCGACCGCAATGATCTCTCCTTGCGACGGCTTCTCCTTAGCAGTGTCCGGAATGTAGATGCTACCTTTCATCTGTTCTGCTTCTTCAAGTGGCTTTACCACGACGCGGTCAGACAGCGGCCTGACATTGCTTGCGCCATCACCCATCTGGCCTCCTCCTAAACATGGAAATGGGCCTTAAACTGAATAGATCAGTTCTTGGCTTAGCACTCTGACATAGTGAGTGCCAAGAGCGAGGTAAGATCGAAAATAGAGGCAAAGTGTCAAGCGTTTGTGTTCCGGATCGCTGACTATGCCCTCAACGACAACGAGCTCGAAATTCGTAACTGGCTAACTACCGACCACTAGCGCATCCATACGCAGAGCACCATCGAGACCCACAATGGCATGCACTACCTGCTCAGCGAGCGATGGGTCGAACCAATAACCTAAGTCTGCGAGCCCGGTAAATGCTGCTCTTGCTTCGCTATAAGCTATATCGAGTACTGAGCCAGCCGAATTCAAAAAATTAGATTCGACAAGGCCCTCAGGTGCCTCTTCACCGGCCCGCAACCTACTCAAAATTGCTTTCTCTTCATTCGATCCATGATGGTGGATCTGTGAGACGAGCAGATTATTACTCTGCCGGCCGACATCAACCTCGAAGTCAGTAAGGTCATCAACGATTTGGAATGCCGTGCCAAGTTGTGCAACCGCGAACTCTGCTGCGGACAACCTCTCACTCAATTCTCCTTCTTCTAACACATTGGGCGCTGCAAACGCGAGCGCGAAGAGGTCACCCCCACGAATACGGTGAACATGGTCGAGCATTACCTCTGGCCTAGGGATTTCTGCCACACCCTTCTCTTCCGATCCCTCTAGCCTACCGATCAGGGCCATGCGATCAAGCAATTCCCTCTGGATCGCATCACACTGATTTCCATTAAGAACCTCCTTGACTCGCCCCCTTTCAAGTACCCTCCGTGACAAGCGTTCGAATGACATCAATTGAAGAATCGACATGAAGCGGGCACCCGTGTTAGGTGCAAGGGGCAAAAGAGTCTTGGCCTGATCATCAAAAATGTTGTCAGCCGCGGTTATCGTTCCCTTGATGCAAAAGTTCAGTTCCGTATAGAGTTTCAAGCGGGCTTCCGGAACACCTATCGAAGCGAAGATAGACCGGAAAAGAACGAGGAAAAAATACTCCTGAAGAAAATGAAGCCCTTCCGGAGTCGTAACCTCAGCTGCCGATGGAACATGCGACGCTTCGGTCAGAAATTGTTCTGCAATCAGCATCCGGAGATCTGCTTGCACAATCCGAACCGCTTCTGCCTGAGCTTCCACATCACTCCCAAGACGAGTCCATACACCGTGTTTCTCTAACAGGCGCACCGCATCTTGGGATCGAAATACAGGGGATAGAGTCATGGAGCTAGAAGCCAGAATCGGAGTGAATTTAAGTTCAAAGCTACCCTTCTAAATACTCACCAGCCATCGCTAGACCAAAGAGGGTGAGAAATGGCTCGATCCTGTCGATCGTTGCCAAATGTGGCCCGATAGTATTCGCGAAACCTCCGGTGGCCACTACATACGCGTCCGGGCGATTCCATTCCTCTCTTAAGCGTTGAACCATCCCATCTATAGAGTCTATCGCTTGATAAAAGATGCCGCTTTGGATGCAGGTTTCAGTCCTTCGGCCAATTACATTAGGTGGAGGAGCCAGCTCAACGCGAGGTAACTTGGCAGTTCTTGATGCGAGCCAATCGATGCCTGTCAGGAGTCCCGGAGAGATTGCTCCCCCCTTGAAGACCCCTTCTGTTGTTATGCAATCGAAAGTCGTAGCTGTTCCAAGATCCACAACGATCGTGTCACGATGGTACAACTCACGGGCAGCGAGAGTGTTCACGATCCGATCTGCCCCAACCGACATCGGCTCTTCCACATCAAGCTCAATCGGAAGATCAGACTGTGGATCTATTATCACTACTTCTCCCGCCACAATTCTCCGCAGAGTCTTGGTCCATACCCTGTTGGCGGTAGGAACGACCGAGCCAACTACACCTCTAGTAATCGTGGAGTCGCCCAAGGCACTATTAGACAAGAAAGCACGCACCAATACCGTCATCTCATCAATCGTCCGAGACACACTCGAACTGATTCGCCAGTGGCCGGCCAACTCTCTCTGACCTGAAGCCAGTCCAATCACAGTCTCAGTATTTCCTACATCAACAACCAGCTGCATGTCACCTCTCCGAGCAAGATCCGCTTTGGGTTTTCGGGTTAAATCAGAATCACACTTCCTGATAATACCCGTACCCGGGAACTGTCTTCACGCTCCAGTATGAGTGCGCCTTTTCCATCGATGCCACACGCCACGCCATCCCCCTCATGTTCTGTCGTCACCTCAGACCCAAGAAGTGCATCTCGGTTCAAGAGTTCCTCATGTAGCTCAGGGGGCACCTGACTAAGATACCTAGGATCATCAAATACCGGCTTAATCTTGTGTAATTCAGAAATCAAAGCTTCTGCAACGTAGCTAGGTGCTAAGGTCAACTGGCAAGTCTCCTGAAGTGAAGAAGTACGACCCGCAAATTCTGGAGGGAACCCGTTTACCGGAGTCCGAATATTTACACCGATCCCGGTAACTATCCAATCACCAGCTGACTCACAAAGGATTCCAGCGACTTTATCACCTTCAAGCAATACATCATTAGGCCATTTAATTTGAGTAGTGAAACCATCAGCCAATACCTCTATGGCCCGCGCGACCGCAACTCCTACTATCAGTGGGGCAAACGGTTGAGGAACTGATGAGGCTGGCAGCAGAAACGAGATCAGGAGTCCTGCGCCATCCGGCGAGTACCATTTTTTCCCAGTGCGTCCACGTCCTCCTGTCTGTTCATCTGCAATCACCACAGTGAATGAAGCCTGTCCAGTTTTAGCTAGATCGATCAGACGGTCATTAGTGGAGCTAATACTGCGATATATCTCCAGAGACGGAACATTCCATATTTCAGCCCATTCTGAGATTGGGCGACCCTGCCACTCCTTCAACACCTGGCAATACTCATGTCTAGTCCGGATCCCTATTTCACCCACAAGTAGGAGAGGAAGAGCACTCCTATAATCCAGCAATAGACGCCAAACTTGTGAAAGGAGCCTTTTCCAAGGGTGGTAATAAAGGTCCGGATCGCCAGAACACCTGTGAAAGCTGCAGCAGCACCGGCCAATAAAAGTGTCGGAGTTGGAAGCGACTGTGACGCGCCAATTTCGGACAACTGAAGGAGAGTGGCTCCTAGGATCACGGGTATAGCCATAAGGAAAGAGAATGCTGCAGCGTCTTCAGCCTTTAGGCCCAACCACAGAGCTGTGACTACCGTAGTCCCGGAACGTGAGATACCAGGAATCAGAGCGAACGCCTGGGCCAATCCAATCACTAGTGCACCAATCCACCCAGGACGATCTACCACGGAAGGAATAGAGACTCTCCGGCTTGTCCAAAGAACTCCTCCTGTCACCATAAGAGCAACCCCGGGAATCACAGGATTCTCAAACATCACCTTCACCAAATCACTAAGAAAAAAGCCTGCAAAAACAGCAGGAAGAGTAGCCAAGGTGACTAAGCCGGTATACTCAAGGGCGCTCCGATCTCTACCCAGAATACCTTTTGCCAATTCGACTATCCGTTTGTGGTAGATCAGGAGAATCGATAACAAAGTCGCCATGTGTACCCAAACTTCGAAGAGAACACCGGGCACTTCGACCTCTAACACAGTTTGCGCCATGACCAGATGACCTGAGCTGGAAATGGGCAAGAATTCTGTAGCTCCCTGAAGTATCCCGAGCACGAATGCTTCCCAGGCTGTCATTATGACCCCGATTCCAGGATTCGCCGATAATACTCTTCGTATTGAGGTACGATGCATTCAGAAGAGAAATGCTTCACCGCCAACGCATGTCCAGCGTCAGATAGCTCCTTACGGTGCTTGTCGTCACTCAAAACCCTGGTACTAGCGGCTGCCATTTCATCGATGTCCCCGACCTCACATAAGTGTCCGGTTTCTCCGTCAATGATCACCTCGGGCAAGCCACCTACCCGAGAGGCAACAACGGGTGATCCGCACGCCATTGCCTCTAACGCAGCCAAGCCGAACGATTCGCTCCGGGAAGGCAAGAGGAATAAGTCCGAGCACGATAGCAATTCTTGCACCGGTGTGTACTCCCCAAGGAACACGACCCTGTCACGGATTCCTAATTCCTCGACCTTTAAGCGCGCACGTGGAAGATCAGGGCCATCACCTACGAGGACTAATCGGGATGAAACTTGCCTCAAGACACGTGCGAAGATCTCTACCACATCCTCCACTCGTTTCACAGGTCGAAAGTTCGAGATATGCATGACGATTTTTTCCCCGTCAGGGGCAAGCGTAGCCCGATGGCAAGGCTCTAGGCCCGGTCGATAGATCCGGGTATCGACAAAATTTGGCACCACTTCTATACGACTCTCTGGGACTGAGAAGTCACGTACAGTCTCTCGTTTCAAGAAATCTGAAACAGCGGTTAGGCCATGTGAACGAAGAATCGAAAACTGTGTGATAGCTTGGAATGATGGGTGAAGACCAACCAAAGTGATGTCTGTGCCGTGTAATGTCGTCACGATCCTCAGGTCTCTCTCACCTTCAAGCATCTCGTAAGCCACCCACGCCGACGTAGCATGTGGTATCGCGTAGTGTACATGAACAAGGTCAAGTTCATGTTTTCGAACTGCGTCATGCAGAGCGACTGCCAGAGCCAATGAATACGGAGGGTGTTCGAACAGAGGATAGTCTTCCATTTCGACTTCATGGAAGAAAATGCGCTCATGAAAATGCGCCAAGCGGAAGGGTTGAGCATATGATATGAAATGCACTTCGTGGCCTCTCTCTGCCAGTTCAAGGCCAAGATGTGTAGCTACAGCGCCAGATCCCCCATAAGTCGGATAGCAAGTAATTCCAATCTTCATAAGCTGGGCTCAGTTCTGCGGATCTGCCTGTTCACGAATCTCAATCCACGCATCAAACACTGTCGATGCCTGCACATCTATAGAGGCTGTGGCATCAATCATACAGACTGAGGGCGGAAGCTGATTACGGAACCAGGTAAGCTGTCTTCTAGCATAACGTCGTGTGTTTCTACGTATCTCTTCCATGGCTTCTTCAAGGGTCTGACCACCCTCCAAGTAATGTGCTATTTCGCGATAGCCAGTTGCAGTCATTCCTGGATCATCAAAAGTATAGCCGGCTTCAAGCAAGCTGCGCACCTCACTGACCAAGCCTCGCTCTACCATGTATGTCACACGGTCATTGATTCTCCTATCTATCTCTTCGCGGGGAAGCTCAAGCTGAATTATGAGGCCAGTGAGTGCAGCAGCATCAGGAGGTGATTCTCTATGCCAACTGGAAAGAGATCTCCCTGTTAACAACGCCACTTCAATAGTACGACTCATACGCTGAGGGCCACCATTAGTGGCCAAAGAAGCCCTCTCTGGATCCAACTTTTCAACCCATTTAGCAAGCACTCTGTAGTCAAGAGCACTTAAGTACTGGCGAATCTTGTGTAGGCGTGCTGAGTCTAGAGGAGGCTCATCAAAAAATGGCTCTGTGATCGTTTTAAGGAAAAAACCTGTGCCGCCCGCCAGTACTGGTACCCGATCTCGCTTGACAATCTCTCTTATCCAGTCACGTGCATCACGTGCAAATTGCCCTGCCGAGTACCGCTCATCTGGATCCACCAAGTCAAGCGCATGATGTGGAACTTGTTCCCTTACATCATCAGGCACCTTGTCAGTCCCAATATCCATCCCCTTGTATACCTGTCGGGAATCCATTGAGATAATTTCGACTTCAAGAATCTGAGCAAGCGCACAGGAAAGCTGTGTCTTACCCGAAGTTGTCGGTCCCGTCAGTGCAATAAAAGTCGGGTTGAGTTTAGAGATCACCGTCCAAACTTCCTCGCGAGCTCCGCAGTTGAAAGCCGAATAATCGTTGGACGACCATGAACGTCATGGTGCGGCAGGTCAGTAGAAAATAGTTGATCAAAAAGCTCCTGCATCTCGATATCAGCCAACTGCTGGCCAGCTTTGATTGAACCCTTACAGGCAAACGTCATCGCGATCTTCTCATGCTGATTCTTCGCTGACCGGACTAACTCGGAACCATGCGTGAGCTCATCGATCATCTCCCGAAATGCACGTTCGGCATTGAAGTAAGGATGCGGGTTGGGTACTGCCCGCAAGATCACTGTGTCACCACCAAATGGCTCAACCTCAAATCCAGATCGATCAAGTAATCCGAGAAGTTCTTCTATCAACTTCAACTCCGGAACGGTCAACCGGATTGTTAGGGGGAAAAGAAGCTTTTGTCCGTCCCGTCCTCCCTCTTCAAAAGCGTCCATCAGTCTCTGGAATAACACCCGCTCATGAGCTGAGTGCTGGTCTATTATCAGGATGCCGTCTCGTGTCTCAGCCAGAATATAGGTGTTGAGAATCTGCCAAAGATTTGGTCGTCGGTCCTCAGGGTTCCCCACCAACTGCCCCTCAGCGACGTCCTCGATCTCAGGCCCCGCTACAAATAAGGCCATCTGAGCATCTGAAGGCGGAAGGCGGACTTCTTGGCCTTCCTTCGGTTCATGAACAAGCAAGTGGGGAGTTTCAAGCTCTCTATCTAACGTTGCGGAACTCCGTTGATCGTCTAACGCTGACCACACTGCTCTTTCTACCAGATCCTCTATCTGAGAATCTTGAGCGAACCGTACTTCAGCTTTAGTTGGATGCACGTTCACGTCTACTACACCAGGCGAGACTTGGAGGTAAAGGAACATCCAGGGTCGTGCTTCTCGTGGGATGGTTGTTCTGTACCCCCGTTCGGCCGCCTGAACAAGTTTAGGAGCCTTGAACGGACGCCCGTTCACGAACAAGTAACGCCTCCCGCGACCAGGTTTTGCTGCATCCGGGCGCTGAATTAGACCTTTGACTTCGAGACCCGCGTCTTCAGCTCCTGCAAGAATCAGTGTGCTACCCTGATCTAGGCCCCAAACTTGACTTACCCGTGCAGCAGCATCATCCACTGCTGGAAGGTCGAGTAGGCTCCTCTTATCAGATGTGAGAGAGAAGCTGACTCGTGGGTTTGCTAATGCGAGCCCGGTCAGAACATCACTAGCTATTCGCACTTCAACACTTACCGATTTCAAGAACTTGGCACGCGCAGGAGCGTTGAAGAACAGATTCTTGACCTCAACCGTAGTACCCCTCTGTCGTGCACTATCTTCAACTATATCGATACGCCCACCGTTCACCACAACCTGGGTGCCCGCTGCCTGATCAGCTTCCCGAGTGTTGATGTTGAGTCGACTTACAGCCGCAATCGAGGGCAGCGCTTCACCACGAAATCCGAAGGTGCGTACGCTAGCTAGATCTGAGGATGATGAGATCTTACTCGTAGCGTGGCGATCAAGACTTAGCAGTGCGTCTTCGCGACCCATACCAATTCCGTCATCACTGACACGGATCTCACCTTTTCCACCTCGTAACAGGGAGACCTCAATCCGTGAGGCACGAGCATCAAGAGCGTTCTCGACTAATTCTTTGACTATAGACGCGGGTCGCTCAACGACCTCCCCAGCCGCGATTTGATTCGCGACTACATCAGTTAACACGTTGATCCGTCTAGTCATCGTGAAGTTTGTCCCCTTACCGCACGCCGTAGAACCGACAGGCGTTTTCATTCGTTAAACGCGCGATGTCAAGGGGGTCAGACTTCAGATGATACGCAACCGCCTGAGCTACATACGGCACGTACGAAGGCTCATTGCGTTTTCCACGATGTGGTACAGGAGCGAGATATGGAGAATCCGTCTCAATCAGTAATCGGTCTTTGGGAACAGTTTGAAGTAATTCCACAGCTTCGAAGCTCTTGAACGAAGCGATACCTGAAAATGAGACATACCAATTTGCTTCCAGAGCCTCTTGAAACGCGAGAGCCCCTCCAGTAAAGCAGTGCAGCACCCCGGATGTTCCAGGTGGCATAGATCGTAGTGCTTCTGCGATATCGCCGTCGGCGGCACGGGCGTGAACAACAACTGGAAGATCAAGTTCGAACCCAAGTGCCAGGTGTGCTGCGAACAACCGTCTCTGGACATCTCTTGGGGCATTGTCGTAATAAAAATCGAGTCCCGTTTCTCCGATCGCTACTATCTTTTCTTGAGTAGAGGCCAGTTTTCGAATCTGACCAATAACATCTTCTGGTGCTTCGCCTGCCTCATGTGGATGTACACCAGCTGTTGACCATGCACCTGGCCGATCTCTTACGAGCGTAAGTGCTTCCTGAGCATCTTCAAGATTCGAGGCAATAGTGACCCATCGGGTCACACCACTCTCCAGAGCCCGAGAAAGTGTCTCTTCTAGGTCTCCGCTAAAAGCATTGGCAGTTAGGTGACAGTGACTGTCGAAGTACTCAGACAACGTCCTCGGTCACACCGTAGCAGGCTGTGGCCTTTTCTTCTTCTCACCGGCCCTTCCCAATCCCCAACGATTCTGGATCTCAATCAGCGCCGGAGAAGCAACGAAAATCGAAGAGTAGGTACCGATGATCACCCCCAAAATAAGTACCACAGTGAAATCACGGATCACGGCACCACCAAGAACAAGGAGCGCTAAAAGGACTGCCAGCGTTGTACCAGATGTGAGAATTGTACGCGGCAGAGTCTCATTGATCGATTGGTTGACTAAGTCAACTGGATCACGCTTCCGCGCCCCTTTCTTGTGCATGTTCTCACGAATGCGATCGAAGACGACAATCGTGTCATTTAAAGAATACCCCAGGATAGTGAGGATCGCCGCGACCGTGGGTAATGCAATCTCGACCCGAAAAGCGGCCAGAAAGCCCAGAGTGATCAATATATCGTGCAGGGTAGCGATGACCGCTGCCATGCCAAAACGAAGCTCGAAGCGGATGGCCAGATAAATGAGGGTGAGCAAGAATGAGAAGAGGATCGCATACAAAGCTTTCAGCTGCAGTTCTCCCCCTACCTTGGCACCAACCTGCTCCGTCCGGACCACCTCGAAGGCTTCCTCACCAAAAGCGGCAGCGAGTTGTGTTTCAATCTCATCAGCAACCGCACCTATCGATCCGTCCTCAGCTACAGGTGCCCGCACAACAAATTCGCTCTCTTCACCGAATCGTGTGATCTCATCTGACCCATCGAGCGCGTCACGAAGATCCCCAGCATTTAGATTCTCATATACCTGAATCTGGATCAGTGATCCGCCTGTAAAGTCAACTCCATAATTCTGCCAGCTCCCAGTATTTAGGACATTTGTGATCATAAAAATCACGCCTGCCGTTAGTACTGTGCCAGAAACAATGTATGCCTTACGTCGAGCCTCAATGAATCTGTACGACGCATCGTGAAAGAGTCGCATCGCCTTTCCTTAGACGCTAATCGGGTCAGACGCTTTCTTCCCCTGCAGATACACCAGGAAGAAGGAACGTGTGACAAACAGGGCGGAGAAGAACGATGCAACGATGCCGATCGAGAGCGTTACTGCAAAGCCACGCACAGGACCAGTCCCGAATTGGAAGAGGATTAGGGCTGTGATCAGCGTGGTCATGTTCGCGTCCATAATAGCGGAAAATGCGTGCTGGAAACCCTCTTCTACCGCAGTTCTCGTTGCCCGACCGAGAGCCAATTCTTCACGGATTCTCTCAAAGATTAGGACATTGGCATCCACAGCCATCCCAATCGAAAGGATTAGGCCGGCTATACCAGGAACCGTTAGTACTGCACCGAAACCTGCGAGGCCACCAAGCACAAGAATTATGTACACCCCCAAAGCTCCCACAGCCAGGATCCCAGCAACCCGGTAATAAGCCATCATCACAAGCACGACCAAGGCAATCCCCAGCATTCCGGCGATTCTCCCAGCGTCGATAGAGTCTTGGCCCAGTGACGGACCAACAGTTCTCTCTTCTATAATGTTGATCTTCGCAGGGAGTGCTCCAGCTCGTAGGACTAGCGCTAGATCAGAGGCTTCCTCAAGTGGTGTTCCAGAACCCATATCGATCTGACCACGGGCACCAATCCGGTCTCTGATAACAGGTGCACTCTGGACTGCACCATCGAGCACAATTGCAAGATTATCACCAATATGCTGACCCGTGAACTGCCCAAAAGTCCGGCCACCAGCGCGACTAAGTTCAAATTGGACCTGTGATTGATTGAACTGAGGGTCACGGCCCGCCGTTGCTTCTTCTAATCTATCTCCCGTTAGGAACGGGTCTTCCTCCAGCACCCATAGGTATTTGTAGGTACGAGCGCCCCGACCCACGAGTTCCATGCCCCATTGCAGAGCTTGGTCACGAGGCAGCGCGCGCTGTACCTCGTCCATATCGAGGAATAATTGAACTGTGGGTTCATCTTCAATGGCAATCAGATATGTTCCCGGAACGTCTCCGATATTGAGCAATGATGAGAACGGTTGGAGGTTATCGAGCGGGTCCTCCTCCGGCACCTCTTCAACGACTTCAGTTGTGTCCACCTGCTCTGCACTCACTGCTGTGTCCCCGCCACCAAACAAGAGATCTACAATCTCTGGCTGGTCATCGGCGACAACGTCTCTTCCTAGGGCTCTGATCGAATCAATCCCGAGTGCCGCCACGACACTTCGGTCGATCCTACTCAACGCAGCCGTCATGTCGGTCGTTGGTAAAACGAGTTTGAATTCCAGAAAAGCGTTGCGCTGAACGATTTCTTTTGCCCGATCTTCGTCTGAGATCCCAGCGAGTTCGACGATCAGCCGCTCACCTCCGACCTTCTGAATGAGTGGTTCCTCCACACCAAATTCGTCGATGCGGGTCCGAATGATACGATCGACCCTGTCGATCATGTCGGCCTTAGCCTCGACCGTCATGGTTCCCTCAGGGTCATCCACCTCCAGTACCAAGTGCATACCACCCTGGAGATCAAGCCCGAGCTTAAGGCCATTACTGTATAGCAGCCAACCAAATAACGCGGTTAGTAGAACAATCGTTATAAGCCGGCTTCTTGGCGTCTTGAACATGCATTACCGCGGGCTCAAGAAAATGGCCCCTCGTGGGGCCTTTACGGTCAGTCTGACCGCGTCTAGACGAGCCGTAAAGCTGCCGATGGTGTCCGAATGTGTCAATCGGACCTGAGGCATGCTCTTCCCCAAAAGAGGGTGGCGGGGCACCGCTCAAGACGGCACCTTGGGCTTCCAACGCACTCATGGAGGAAAGTGATGCGGTTCGCCGTACTAATGTTAGCTTTTGCTAACCCAACCCTCTTTCACCCGTCCCTAGCTTTAGGGCAAGCAAACACGAACGACTGGGATCTGCTCATTCGTAGCGGCACCGTGATCGATGGTAGCGGGAGATCTGCTTTCCGGGCTGACGTGGCAATCCAAGGGGATCGGATCGTAACCGTATCACAAACCAGCTTGAATCGGGATCGAGCTCGTCGTGTTATCGACGCTACTGGCATGGTCGTCAGCCCAGGGTTTGTTGACCTTCACGCTCACCTTGATCCCCTCCTCCGCCTTCCAGGCTCAGAAAGTCATATCAGGCAAGGGGTGACAACCGCACTGGGTGGCCCGGACGGTGGTGGTCCTTGGCCCTTCGAGGCACATCTAGATGCAGTAGAAGAGACTTCGGTGGGAATGAACGTTGGATTTCTAGTCGGGCACAATACGATTCGACGAACTGTCATGGGACTCGAGAATCGTGCTCCAACCCCGTCTGAACTCGACCGCATGAAGGGCATGGTGGCTAAGGCAATGGAAGAGGGCGCTTGGGGTATTTCAACCGGACTCAAGTACCTACCGGGCGCATTCTCAGAGCTCGAAGAGGTAATCGCACTTTCGGAGGTCGCAGGCAGAGCGGGAGGATTTTACACCTCACATCTCAGGGAAGAAGGACTCGGACTTCTAGACGGTGTTGGAGAAGCACTCGAAATCGGGAAGCGCGCAAAGCTACCAATCGTGCTCACTCACCATAAGGTGGTCGGACAGCCAATGTGGGGGGCATCGACCCGCACACTCGCTATGGTTGACTCTGCTAGGGAAGCCGGCACCGATGCGATGATCGATCAATACCCTTATACAGCCAGCTACACAGGAATCGGGGTCCTCATTCCAGCTTGGGCAATGGCGGGAGGAGATGCGGCCCTCCTAGCCCGAATGAATGACCCAACCTTAGCAGACAGCATTCTCGACGGGATCGCGTTCAATATCGTAAACGATCGGGGCGGCAATGACTTGCGTCGTGTTCAATTTGCTCTCGTAGGCTGGGATAGAACTCTGGAAGGAAAAACACTGCATGATTGGGCCCTAAGAGAAAACCTGCCTTCCACGCCAGAGACTGGAGCCAGACTCGTTATTGAAGCAGTGCGTCGAGGTGGAGCGAGCGCAATATTTCATGCTATGAGCGAAGAAGATGTAGAGCGAATCATGGCTCACCCTTTCACGATGATCGCGTCCGATGGCCGTCTTACTCAACCTGGAGAAGGCCACCCGCATCCGCGCTGGTACGGTACCTTCCCTCGAGTTCTAGGCCATTATGCACGCGATAAAGAGACCATCTCCATGGTCGAAGCAGTTCGGAAAATGACCGCCTTACCGGCGGAACGGCTCGGCCTCAACATGCGCGGTCAAATCCAAGAGGGATGGTTCGCAGATATCGTCGTGTTCAATCCAATAACGGTTGCGGACCAAGCAACATTCGAGGAGCCTCATCAGTATCCAGTCGGAATTGACTGGGTGGTTATCAACGGCCAAATCACGGTCGAAGAAAGTTCATTCAGAGATGTCCGAGCAGGCCGAGTTCTCAGGCGATATCTAAACTGACTCCTTCTGGCCTGAACTCCCAAGTCTGTGATAGTAGATCTGACCGAGATGCCAGCCCAAATGCCAAATCAAGTGTAGCAGGAAGGTGCGCGAACGAATCCTTCCCATCCGCTCCGGTGCCTGCGCTGGGTAGGTCTCGTCTAGGATCGAATCGTCCAGAGTCTCAAGCACGGCAGTAACTCTCAGCTTACAGGTGCGCACACGCTCAATAAGTTCGATCCAGGTGAGACGCTCAGAGAATTCAGCCTCACGATCCCTGACGTAACCGGACTGCCCAAGACCCTCTGCGATGTAATGCATCAAGTTGCCACACACATGCAGTACGAGGTTGCCTGCGGAATTCTTCTGATTCCCTGAAACAACCCATAGTTTTGACTCGTTTGAGTACAGCTCTATCTCACCTTCTAGTCGGTCTAGTTCACGACTGAAGAGGGCTGCAAACTCCCTGCATTCCTGGTTACTCATATATTCTGGTCCCAAACTTGTATCGATATCACTCTGACGACCGGCAAGCTACCAGTCCCTCAAAATCGCGGCTATCTTTTAAATGCACTGCCATACCACGCCGGATGCTGACTACAGTTTGTATCCAAAGAAGGCCCGTCCAGTATGACGTCGAGTCTCGATTTCCTTAAGGCCCTTCGTGGGACACTGAGTGAAGAACGCCTGGAACTGGGTGTGCCACTCGCCCCTATGACGACCTTCAGGATCGGGGGACCAGCAGACCTACTATACCGGGCACGTACCCCTAGTGAGTTGGCTGGTGCGGTGCTCGCAGCCAAAGAAGCAGGCGTACCCTACTTCCTGCTGGGGCGAGGTGCGAACATCCTATTCGGTGACAAAGGATTCCGCGGCCTGGTCATTCGAAGCGAGGTCGGGGGAATAGAATTTCTTGACGACGTCACTGTTAAAGCAGGTGCAGGTGTAGAAACGTTTCCGGATCTAATTGATGCAACGGTAAAGCGAAATCTTGGCGGCCTTCACCACTTCGTCGGAATTCCGAGTACCGTGGGCGGTGCACTATGGCAAAATCTTCATTTCCTTTCCCCTGCACCGAAGCGTGAGCGGACGCTGTTCATCGAAGAAGTTCTGGATTCAGCAGAAATCCTTACAGATGAAGGGGAACTCAAAACAGTGAACGTCGACTATTTCGAGTTCGGTTACGATGAAAGTATCCTGCAAACCAAAAGCGACATCGTATTGTCGGCGACGTTCAGGCTAGAGGTCACTCCACTTGATGACCTCAGACGCGTCATGCGTGAAAACCTCGAATGGCGCGATACAAGACATCCTGACCTTTGGCTTTACCCCTGCGTTGGTTCAATCTTCCGGAAAATCGATGGAATCGGAGCAGGTCGACTGATCGATGAATGCGGACTTAAGGGGCTAACCCATGGGGCCGCTGGGATTTTTCATAAGCACGCAAATATCATCGTGAACCTTGGTGGTGCTACGGCTAACGAAGTTCACTATCTGATTAATCTAGCGCGGGATACTGTCGCTCGTGAGACTGGCTACGAATTGGTCCAGGAGATCACCCTCGTGGGCGACTTCTAGTCCCTACCTATCTCAAATAATTCCAGCTGTTCTTTGGCTAACCCACTGTCGAGGGTCTAGTCATACAAATTCTAGGACTGAGTAGAAAGTTGGCTCAGGGCCTGCGGATCAATCTCATGTCCACCAGAATAAATGAGTACCTGATAAGTAATCCCAGCACACTTAAGCCGCTCTTCTTCTTTCATTGTGGATTCTTCGTCGAGCGCTGGGTCCTCACTGCCCTTTACGATGACCAGTTCGGTATTCTTAAGGGCGCTACTCGCTAACTCCATGTCTAAATCTGGAGGGAGATAATCTCCCCATAGAATCAACCGATCTGGTTGAACCCTGCCCAGCACAATCCATCGTGCAGCAGTGGCAACACCCTGGGAGAAACCAAGCACAGTTGTGGAAGGAACAAAACCGACATCTTCCGCTAAAGCATCTAGGTAACGCACGTAGTCCTGGATCTCAAACTCCCGATCTTCACGAGTCATCCAGGTCGCACCAACCATGGACTCGGGCCCATGACGCCCTGGTTCTGAACCTAGATAGAACCGATTTAGAGCCTCCGGGGCTACAACCATTCTCGAGTCATTGGCTAGAGTTGTGAAACGACTCAAGAATCTAGAAGCCGTCTGTCTATACCCGTGAAGCACGTACCAAAGCTCTCCTTCCTGGTTGCAGTGTCCTACTTGATAGTACCGTGCTGTGCGAGTCACCTCTAAATGGTGCTCAGTCACCTCTGTCATACTAGCCTCTATAGGTCAGGAGCTTCGTTATCACAATCAACTGATACGCTCATCTTTACTGGACGCGTTGCCGAACCGGTGCGTACCCCCGAAGATAAGCGCCTTCTCTAATAACCTTAACTTTCCCCCGGATGGCACAAACCCAAGAGTCTCCTGGTGCACAACTCCAAACCCTATGGACGCGCCTCTCGCCCTTCCCCGGAGGACGCTGGATCTTCAACAAGATCCTGGGATGGAAAATACCCTACACGGGTGGACTTGGAGCAACAATTGTGATGCTTGAGCCAGGCCATGTGAAAGTTCAACTCCGTGAATGCCGGTCTGTTCGAAATCATCTTCAGTCAATTCACGCAATCGCACTCGCGAATTTGGGAGAACTGACCACTGGACTCGCCCTGGTAGGAGCACTACCCGAATCCATTCGCGGAATTCTCGTCGGCCTAAACGTCTCCTATACGAAAAAGGCTCGTGGTACTATCGAATCAGAGGCTACGTGTGCAATCCCTGAGGTGTATGAGCCGATGGATTACCGGGTTGACGCAAAGATCCGCGATAGCTCTGGAGACATAGTGGCTGAAGTCCATGCACACTGGCGACTTGGTCCTGTCCCGGAGAAGCAAAATACCAAATGAGAAATGATACTCCCCTGACTCATCACGTGGGAATGCAGCTACCACTCATCTGTGGCCCGATGTATCCCTGTTCGAACCCAGAGCTTGTGGCTGCTGCCTCGGATGCAGGAGCGATTGGTGTGGTGCAGCCGTTGTCACTCACTTATGTCCATGGGCACGACTTTAGGGAAGGCCTCAGACTAATCAAGTCAATTACTGACCGCCCGATCGGAATGAACGCACTTATTGAAGCCTCATCTAAGAGATATCACAACAAGATGGTCGAGTGGATCGATATCGCTCTTGAGGAAGGTGTCCGTTTCTTTATCACATCCCTTGGCAAACCTCGCTGGGTCGTTGACCGCGTATCAGCTGTGGGAGGAGTGGTCTATCACGATATCACCGAACGCAAATGGGCACTAAAGGCTCTGGACTCTGGTGTCCAAGGCCTAATCGCGGTGAACAGGAGAGCGGGTGGCCATGCCGGTCCCTTAGCACAGGCTCCCCTTCTTGAAGAGGTAAGTGATTTGGGCCTTCCCGTAGTATGTGCTGGAGGAATCGGTACACCGGAAGAATTTGTAGAGGCGCTCCGACTAGGATATGCTGGCGTACAAATGGGCACACGTTTCATCGCTACTACTGAATGTCGGGCGAGCACACCCTACAAGCAGTCCATTCTGGACGCTGAAGAAGATGACATAGTTCTGACTGAGCGGCTCAGCGGTATCCCTGTGGCCGTGATCAATACTCCCTATGTGCAGCGTCGAGGAACTAAGTCAGGCTTCCTAGCACGCTGGATGCTCCGAGGTCCACGAACAAAACACCTTATGCGGACGATTTACGCCCTAAAATCTACATTCGAACTCAAGCGCACTTCACTTGATGAACAAGGTACTAAGGACTACTGGCAAGCCGGTTGCTCAGTATCCGGAATCGATGAAATCCTTTCAGCTCGTGAAGTCGTAAAACGCTGTGCCGATGCACTCACGGCTGAACCCTGATATGGAGGTACAATGAATAAGCTCAAGATGCTTGCCCTTTTGATTGGACTTCTGGGACTCATATCCTCGGATGTCATCGTTGCCCAAGACAACGGCCTAAAGATCTATATCTCAGCAGATATGGAGGGACTGGTCGGTGCAGTGACCTCTGATCAACTGGGACCTAGCGGTTTCGAATATCAGAGGTTTCGCCAAATCATGACCAATGAGGTAAACGCTGCTATTGAAGCAGCTAGAGAGATGGGCGCTACGGAAATTCTCATTTCTGATTCTCATGGGAATGGAGAAAATCTCCTCATCGAACAACTGCCCGATGACATCCAACTCATCCGTTCCTGGCCTCGCCCGCTGATGATGATGGAAGGTATCGATGAAACCTTTGATGCTGTGATCTTTATCGGATATCACTCTAGTACAACGAACACCGAAGGAGTTCGAGCGCACACCATTTCAAGTGCTAACCTTACAGCGATTCGACTGAACGGCGTCGAAATGCTCGAGGCTAGTATCAACGCTGCTATTGCAGGAGATTTTGGGGTCCCTGTAGTGATGATTTCGGGAGACGACGCGGTCGTTGAAGAGGCCCAGCGTGTAGTGGGAGACATGGAAGGAGCTATCGTCAAATGGGCTCTTGGTTTTCACTCAGCCCGCACACTTATGCCTGAAGCCGCCTACCAAATCATTCGTAACCATGTCAGGGCAGCACTCAGCCGTGTGGAGGATTTCGAGCCGTATATCTTGGAAGCCCCTATTGAGCTCGAGATCTCATTCAAAAACTATTTACCAGCTGAAGTTATGGCCTATCTCCCAAACGTTGATCGGGTGGACGCTCATACAATCCGTTTTATAGGTAATGACATGACCGAGGTTAGTAAGTTCATAGCGTTCACTACGCGTTACGCTGTCGACATTACGCCCTAATAATGCTCAAGCCCTGGTCTGATTGTTCAGTCTATTCCAGGAAAAACTGGGAACGGACTATTCACCTGTAGGAAAGACGAGAGAAGGAAAGGAGTAGGGCTTAGTTAAACGGTCGCTATCCCTGACCGCATTCTAGTCCTCTGTATGGGTTTCCATACTCACTTCGTGTTCGTCCGGCTGTGAGCGACCACTCAATCCGATGTTTGGATATATCCACGCAACAGTGGCCGAAATCGGCACTCCAAGAATCAAACCAGTGAGTAATACACGGGAAAAAAGGGCGGGCAGCGCCAACATTCTCGATAATACTGAGGCACTCAGAAAAACTATCGATGACCCAATAGCATAGCCCAAAAGAACTACGATGACCCTTTTGATTCTTACCTTCCTCACCTTGGTAACTCTGCTAGAAATCTTACTAAAGTAGATGCCAGACCCACTTGGTCCTCTACATAGGGAAAATGTCCGCTTTCGAGCACAACCAGTGATCCTAAAGGGAGGTCATCTGCAAGAGCTCGCGACATTGCTACGGGCGGAATGTCATAACGACCATGTACAACTAGTGTGGGCACTTCAATCTCAGAAAGTTGGCCCCACCAATCGACTGTCTCTAGGTCATCTCCAAGGAGTCTCGCTACTTCCTGACCGTTTTGCGCAGTCCTAACAGAAAGGTTCAACTCTAGCTCATCGACCAACCTCCTATCCCGGAACATGCCCCTGAAAGATATGCGATAAGCTTGGCTAACAGTTGCAGGATCCCGAGCCTGGAAACCTTCAGAAGCCCTTAGTCTTTCTAACTCGATAATATCTTGCTCACTCTGAGCAGCAGATTGCCGTGTTGCGGTAGCACCTGAAAATCTCTTACCAGGCTCTACTGGATTCATCAGAACAATCCCATTCACATTAAGCGGATACTTGCTGGCGTAGCCTAATGCGATCAAGGCTCCAAACGAGTGGGCAAGTAACGTCACCTTCTCATACTCAAGGGTCTGCCTAAGAAGGTCGACATCGTCTACAAATGCGTCGAGGCTTATAACATCTGGGGCTAGTGTAGCCTCGGACCGTCCTGTGCCTCGTTGATCGTAGTACACGAGAGCATTTCGACTAGAAAGTATATCAAGGCCGGGCTGAAGATAATTATGGTCCAAGCCTGGTCCGCCATGAATAACCACTATCGGAGCACCGGACCCAATCACTTCATAGAAGATCCGGCCATCCTCCAGACTCAGAAGTCCTTGCCTGGATGTTTGCGCTGAAAGTAAAACAGCTGACAAAGTCATTGCCATGAATGTCAGCCGCAGAGCTCGGCATGGTATCAACCAACGCCCTTCTATCAAGTCGGCATCCTTGCCGGATCCTGAGGACCGAAAGGTGGCACCCGTCCTTGCTGGCCTACACTCCCATCCTTAGTCAATCCAGACTCTTCAGCATGAAGGAAATGGAGCCCTAAGAAGCTCGTCAGTTCATCAACTAGAGAGTACATGACCGGAACTAAGATCAGAGTAAGAAAAGTAGCGAACAGAATCCCTGCGATGATGGCCACACACATAGAACCCCACCAAGCGACCTGCTCTCCTCCCCAATAGAATTCTGGATCTAAAGCTCCGTAGAATCCGAAAAAATCGAAGTTCAATCCGATGGCAAGAGGTACCAAACCCAAGGCTGTAGTTAATGCGGTGAGAACGACCGGACGGAAGCGAGTCTTTCCGCCTGTCACAAGCGCATCAGAAAGATCCATGCCATCTCGCTTCCGCAGGACATCGATATAGTCGATCAAAATTATCGCGTTGTTTACCACAATCCCCGCAAGTGAGATGATACCCACACCCGTATTGATAATCCCAAATGGCATCCTGAATATCATCAGTCCAAGCAGCACACCAATCGTAGACATGATCACTGAAGTCAGGATGATGACGGGCTTAACGATCGAGTTGAACTGACTAATGAGAATGAACCCTATCAGCATCAATGCGGTGAGGAACGCACCACTCAGAAATGCTTGTGCTTCATCCTGCTCCTCGGACTGTCCTGTATAGCGCATGGTATACCCAGGAGGAAGGCTGCTCTCAAACTGAGTCAGTGTTTCTTGTACCTCTTCCATAACCGCATTATTCGTATAGCCAGCTGCCACATCTGAAGTGATCGTTGCCATCCGCTCCTGATCTTTTCGGCGAATCGCACCTGCCCCGCCCTCAACACTCCAGGTCGCCATTGATACAAGTGGAATTTGGATTCCACCCTCTGCCATCACTGTAAGTTCGCGGAGACCCTCCAACTCATTACGGTATGGGTCTGCGAGCCTGACTATGATGTCGTATTCATCGTTACCAGTTCGATACTTAGCTGCTTCGGTACCGTTGATGGCACCACGGATGGCATTCCCTACCCTTGAAGTATTCAAGTCATAGAGAGCCGCCTTCTCTCGATCTATCGCTACAGCTAGCTCTGGGCGTGCTTCATCAAGATCACTCTCTAGACCAACTAGTTTTGGGTATACCGGAGCACCCTCAAGGATACCCAGTAGTTCATCGGATAACTCTTTAAGTTCATCAGGATTCTCCCCGACAATCTCTATGCTAACCGGTATTCCCTGGGGTGGACCCTCCACGATCTTATCAACTGTTACCTTGGCGCCAGCTATTCGCGTACCAACTGTTGCCTGCATCTCAGCCAAGGTCTCGAAAGCGTCTCGTTCTCGATCTTGAAAGTCGACTAAGGACACACTTAAACGACCACCCTCCGGGCCTGTTGGACCGCCTCCTCTCGGATTCCCACCGCCTCGACCACCACCACTACCGGTAACGGAAACAACCGACACCCAATCTGCACGTCCACCAACCCCATTTAGCTCTTGCTCGAGTTCGCGAACAAATTCGTCCGTCACTTCTGCTCTTGTTCCCACGGGTGTTTCAATCTGAACCACCATTTCCCCCGGAGGCATCGACTCTGGAAAGAATTCTGTGCCCAATCCGAATAACCCATAGCCCACACCAGTCACCACGAAGACGGCAGAAGTACTAGCTAACATGGCACCACGGTGTGCTAACGCCCACCGTAGTTGGCGCTCATACGCTTGCATTACGTTCGGTAGAAAGTTGTCCTGAAAACGCCGAGCTAACCGTTTCAGGATGAAGCGGTAAAGCCCCCACAGACCTGCCATAGTGATTGATAGCAGCACAGCAGAAAGCGGATTCACACCGAAAAAGACAAACACTAAAGCTGCTAGGGTCGCACCAATTAATGTCCAACGCATAGCATGCCGCATCGGCCTGCGTGGCACGCCATCAAGCTGCATGAACATGGCGCTCAACGTTGGGACGATGACTATAGCAACGAAAAGAGAGCTGGTTAGTGTGATAATCAGTGTCTTAGGGAGGTAGCCCATGAAGTCACCTACCTCACCAGGCCAAAATAGTAGCGGTGTGAAAGCTGCTAACGTGGTTGCTGTCGCCGCGATAATCGGTCCGGCAACCTCTCCAGTTGCCTTCTTCGCAGCCAATGTTCGATCCCATCCATCTTCCAGGAATCGGTAAATATTTTCGACAACGACGATGGCGTTGTCGACAAGCATACCCAGGGCAAGAATCAGGCTGAACAACACAATCATGTTCATCGAAATGCCCAGGATATTGAGCATCATGAACGAAAGAAACATTGACGCAGGAATTGAGATAGCGACGAATACTGAAGTCCCTGCCCCAAGGAAGAAAAGAAGTATAGCTACGATCAAAATCAGTCCTGAAACAATATTGTTTTCAAGGCTGGAAACCATTACATCAATTTCCTCGGACATATCCGAGGTAAATGTGACGTTGGTAGTGGGTGGAAAGAGTGCTTCCATCGCTGCGACTTCTCTCTTCACTCCTTCAGCGGTTTCGATGATGTTCTCGCCGGACCGTTTGATAACATCAAGAGTGATGACTGCAACACCATCCATGCGAGCGAAATTCTCCCGCTCAGCAAAACCAAAATCTACAATTGCCACATCCCTCACGTAGATCGGTCGCCCCTCTTCAATAAGGACGACGATATCCTCTATTAAAGTGGGTTCATCGAATTCCCCATCTACACGTATTAGATATTTAGTATCACCAACATCTATTGAACCGCCTGGTATATTTACGTTCTCATTCCGGATTGCGTCTATCACATCATTGAGCGCGATGCCGTAGAATTGCAGTTTTCCGAGGTCGACATCCACCTTGACTTCCCGTTCTAACCCACCACGGAGATCCGCTCTTAAGACCGGAGGCAGCGCCTCTATTCGATCCTGCAATTCCTCAGCTAATTCCTTCAAACGCACCAGTCCATATTCGCCAGCCAAGTTGACCTGCATCACCGGCATTTCTGAGAAACTGAACTCAAGAATCGAGGGTTCCTCGGCATCCTGAGGCAAATCTGATTTCGCTAGATCTACCTTCTCTCTGACCTTTTGTAACGCGTCATCGATATCGGTAGATGCCTCAAACTCTGCCACTATGCTTGAGTAACCTTCTACCGATGTGGACGATAATTCTTTGATTTCGCTGATTGTGGAGAGCTCTTCCTCCAACACCCGAGTTACTTGGCTTTCGACGTCACCCGGGGATACACCCCTGTAGACCGTATTAACCGCAAGCATTGATATTGGAATCTGCGGAAAAGACTCTTTGGGAGTTGCCTGGTAGGACAACGCGCCCAGAACACCAATGATCAGCAATAATATGACGACAGAAGTTCTGTGGTCGATCGCAAAGCTCGTCGGGAAGAACTCTTTGTATCGTTCTAAGGAGTTGGATCCCACTCTACTTAAATCGGGGTCACTCACTCCCATTCCTTGACGTGTTTTCTTGTCTTCTTTCACGCCTCTACTGCCTCCCTCCGACAATGTTTACCCTGTCACCGTCCGCTACAGATTTTTGACCTACCACAATCAACTGTTCCCCAGGTTTAATCCCTGATTCGATGACTACAAGATTACGGCGAGCTGGCCCTAGAGTGATCGGGCGGACTTCAGCCACTGACCCTTGATTTCGCTCAGCTATTACAAACACGACGTAACCATCCTCAACTCGCACTAGGACGTCTTGGGGCACGACAATTGCCTCCTCAACTTCCCGTCGAGTCACCGCCATATTAGCGACCATCTCAGGTTTAATACGTCTACTGGGATTGGGCACCATGACCTCAATGGGAAACGTACGATTTCGAGGGTTCACAGTAGAACCCACATAACGAATCGGAGCAGTAAATCGCTCGCCAGAGAATACATCAAAATCGAGCGCAGCCTCAGCTCCAACCCAAACATCTGGGACGTATCTTTCCGGCACACCTGCAACAACCCTTACCGGATCAAGATCAATAAGGCGTCCCACTGATTGTCCCGGCGCTACCATCGATCCAATTTCTACGTGGCGCTCATCCCAAACACCTGAAAACGGGGCTCGGATCGTTGTCCGAGCTAGCCGTTCTTCAAGACCCTTGAGCGCAGCCATGCTCTGCTCCGCACCAAACCGAGCCTCCAGATACGCGATCTCAGAGCCTATCCGATCTTCTTCCCATAGCCTCTTGCGCCTCTCCCATGTCTGTCCTGCTAGCTCCGCGACAGCCCGAGCCTGCTCCACTTGAGCAGCGAGTACACGATCATCGATCTTGGCAAGTGGCGCTCCACTTTCAACCTGTACGCCCTTATCAACAAAGATTTCTCGGATCACTCCACTTTCTTCGGCTGAGACCATCACGTCTTGATTGGCCACAGCTGTAGCCGTCAACCTGATCTCTTCCACAAACTTCTCAGTCTTGATCCGTGCTACCTCGACATTGATGATGCGAACGAATCCGTCAGAATCCACTCTATCAATCCCGTCTGCCTGAGCCGTTCCACATCCACTAATAGCAAGTACGGCTAGCAGAGATAAGATTCCTCGCTTCTTATTCTCCGAATTCTTCATGGTAGTTCGTAATCCTCTCGACCTGTTTGGATTGCGTCTTGGTCAACAAGTGGAACTAATCCTGTTGCTTCATCTAGCTGAGCGCGTGCGACGAGGTAATCGAAAACTGTCTGTGCGTAGTTAAATTCACTTTGACGCAGCGCTACCTCGGCATCTATAAGCTCAAACTGGCTGCCGAGTCCTTCTTGATATTGTGCGCTCGCTATCTCAAACCCTCTAGTTGCCTGCTGCACTGCCAGTCTTTGAGCCCGGGCTCGTGACAGTGATTCTGTAGACAACTCCAAGAGGCTCTTCACCTGTGCCTGCGCCATATCTCGCCCGCGTTGTGATTGGATCTCGGCGGACCGTAACGCCGCTTGCCTCTGATCAATTCGAGACACACGTCTGAACCCCTGAAATACCGGCACACTCACCCTGACTCCGACAATGCGAGAGTAAGCCCTCTGGCCATCACCACGGGCGAAGAAATTCGGACTCCCATTATCCTGAGCATTTATGATATAGTTACCGAACAATGTCACCTCTGGCAGGTAGCTGGCCTGCTCTAATCTCACCTCAGTCTGCCTTAAGTCACGATTTAGCTCTAGCTGCCTAAGGTCGGATCTCAATTCACCTGCCATCCGAACAGCTCGATCCGACAGCTCTAAGTTTCCTCCTTGAAATCCCATGAATTCTAAGATCTCACGGTTAGCTGGATCATTATTCTCAAGATTGTCCAGATCCATATTGGCCAGCGACCCCCTGACCTCAATCGCTTCTTGTTCGGATACGTCTAGCTCAATCGCCAACTGTCGACGGACTTCACGAACGCTATTTTCTGCTCGCCGCAGATTTGGTTCCAGATTTGCTAGCTCGACCTCAAGCCGCAGTAAATCGTAGTCCGAAGCTAGCCCAGCCTCATTCCTCACTCTTGTTTCACGCACAGACTCGCGCACCCGTCGCACAGAGTTTTCTGTTAGGCGTAACTGTTCGCTCAATAGAAGGAGCTGGTAGTACGATAGACGCACCCGAGTTGCAACTGCATGAGACTGGCCGCGGACCGCCTCTTCTTGCAGTTGCTCAAAACGTGACGCAGCTCCTAATCCCACTAAGACCGAAGGACGCAGAAGCGGCTGTTCTACAGATAGAGTCGAGGCCCATTGATTGTCAGCCCCGAACCTAACAGGCAGGTAGTCGTCTGCCCCAGCTGTAGGATCGAAAATCGACGCTGGAAGGAAATTGACAGTAGGGGAAATGTTTCTCGAGTAGCTGGCATTCAGATCTATGCTAGGGTAGACCTCACTCCATGCCTCTGATACGCGTTCCTCTGCTTCAGTTAGTCCTAAACGAGCAGCCACGATATCAGGGTTCACTCCTAGCGCAGTTCGAACAGCATCCTCTATCCCGAAAACTACTTGGTTAACTTGCGCTTCCACCCTAGCTGAACCCGACCCCACTCCTAAGGCCAAGCACGTCGGAATCATGCCCAGAACGTTCTTCCAGGATCGTATCCGTATCATTATTTCCTCTTCCTGTTGGATCTCATACCTGAGGCACTGTTTGATCTTCCATATAGAGTTCCTCCAATTGGCCTGCGAAGCTGGAGGTAGCAAAGCCGCTCATCATTCGAGCACCTGATTTCTCGAATAGTGATTGGAATTCCTCCCGATCCATCGGGAAGAAGCCCTGGTGGTAAAGCAGAATCATCCCATGCGCATGCGCCCACATCGTTAATGCGGTTTGGAGTGGATCAGCCTCCTTCAGGATACCGACCTGCATACACTCCCGAACTCGGTCTATCCAAAACTGGTGGACTCCCCACCTCATTGCTTCTATGTCATTCGGAAGTTCCTTCATCCCGAGGCGTTCCGGGCTAGAAAACATGATCTTATACCAACGGGGATGCTCAAGCGCGAAATCGAGATACCCTTCACCGGCTTGGAAGAAACGCTGTATCGGTGTGGACGCCTGTAGCGCCCGGTATACGTAACCCTGGTAAGCCCGGTACGCTTCTCTGACAACATCAGCGAGCACCATTTCTTTACCGTCATAATGTCGGTAAAGGGCTGGAGCTGTAACACCAACATTCCTTGCGAGCTTTCTCATCGAGAAACCGGGTAACCCGGTCTCTAGATAAAGCTCACACGCGCATGCAAGTATCCTTTCTCGTTGGGCAGGCATGTGAACACTGTAAACACAATATCATATATGGTCAATAATTCGTTATAACTAAAGGCTAACGCTGTTTAGTGTAAAAAGGTGCAATGGTAATCACCCACCTATTCAGTATCATGCAGAAGGGTAACGAAGCCTCATTTCAATCCCTGACCTCGACCTTCGCACTAAGTATGAAGTCACCCTGAGTTATCTGATCCACAACATCCATTCCCTCAACAACCCTTCCGAACACGGTATACCCACCGTCTAAGTGTGGAAGCATCGTGTGCGCAATGAAGAATTGTGAACCTTCAGTATCCTTACCCAGCCTTGCCATACCCACAGACCCTCTCTGGAAGGGTATGCCATTTAACTCAGTTGTAATCTCAAATCCTGGACCACCCATACCAGAAAGCCCCTCCACATCGCCTCCCTGAACTACAAAATTCGGAATAACCCTGTGAAAGGCCACACCGTCATAACGCCCTTCTTCACTAAGTCTGGCAATCGTTTGAACGGTATGAGGTGCGTGCTCCGTGAACATCCTGATCCTAATTCGTCCACGGGTTGTCTCAGTCACTAACTCAGGAGCTTCACCAAGCCGTCTCAAATATCTCCAGTCGATTTGGGCCGGATCATAGCTTGGCGGTGCAGGCACCACCCCAGGAGCCACTTCCATCCCATCATCAACTTGGATATCGACAATTGACACCTCTCCTGTCAGGCGCTCAAGCTCCATAGCTGCAGCCCGCCTTATCGAACCACTCGGATGTCTCAATGCTTCTCGAAGGATTAGGTGAGCATCCGGATCACCAGTGATCGCTATCAAACCCAAGATCTCGACAGCGTCTCGGATCTCTGATCCAGCCGAAACTTTCCGGTAGACTTCACCTAGGACTCCGGCACTGCCAAGTTCACCGAAGAATGGGTCAGTAAGCATCTCTAACCCAGTCCGGTAGACGCCAGCGTCGTCGCTCTGTACCGCACCTGAAAACAGTTCGTAATAGATTTGCCTGAACTCAGAATTCTGCCTATCCCTGGGCCAGCGCCTCGCCAAGGCCTCAACCACGGCAGTATTAACTTCTGTATAAGAGGACTGAGCTGCTTCACGGAGCCTCTGGAGTGACTCAATCCCACTGATTTGGCTAAGGGCTGCCACTCCTACCTTCCAACTTGCCAAATCATCCGGCTGTAATGAGTCTAGCCAACTAAATACGAATGGTCCTTCATTCTGCCGACCTAATAGCTGCAAAAGTGGTTCGGTTACACTCCCACGTCCCAGATCGGAATCAATCCAACTCTTAATGCGCGTAATGATTTCAGGAGACTGATTCCTACTCGCGATACCAATAGCGGCTCTAGCGGCCACATGCTCAGAAGGGTCATCAAGGCTATTCAGTAGAACCTCTAGCACATCTGGTTGAGATTCTCGTCCACTCAGTCCTGCTATTGCTTCAGCTCGTACACGCCAATCCTGCGCTGCACCCGCCCATCGGATTAACCGTTCGACATCTGAATCATCTCCTAGCCGACCAAGAGCCACAATAAGATGGAGGGCAGCGGGATCATCTTCCGCAAAGAGATCTAGGACCCCCCGAAGACGTGAGACTCTGGATGACCAAAGCGATGAATCTGTTACACGCCCAAAGTAGTATGCTGCGGCAACCCTGATATCAGTATTGGAATCATCCAAATTACTGAATAGCAAGTCTCGACTTTCCTCATCATTAACGTTGAAGACTGCCCCACTCACTGCGAGTGCAAAAACCCTCAGGGGCTCTTCATCAGGTAGTACATCAGCCGCGAGCAATGCCTCAGATGCCGATACCGACCCGACCTTACCTAGAGCTTCTAGAATACGGTACCTGACCTCTCGCTCTGATTCTTGCGAAAGCGCATCTACTAGAACTGGGACTGAAGACTCAGTATTAAGTTGGCCAATCGCGAAAACGATGTCCCGTCGCACTGCAGCATCTTTTTCATTCTCTAGCCGGGAAGCCAGGATTGAAAATGTCGTGGGCTCCTGAATAGATCCAAGAGCGAATGCCGCTCGAGCTCTCAGGCTGGGATCTGTCGCCAAAAGCATTTCAGCTAGACCCAGCGCGTTTCGTTCTACTTGGAGATCAACAATAGCTTGAAGTTCCGGGATTCGAAGCAATCCATCCCCCGTGCGCATGAATACCGCATCATCCCCTTCGATTGTCGAAGTGCCAATCTGGCACCCCAAGCAAAAGCAAAGAGTGATGAGAACCAATGGGCCCCGGCACAAGCTGGCCATGCTATACCCGCCTAATCCTTGAGCATTACTTAGAGGTCTGACTTTCTGTTTATCCCTAATCCTAATCAGGGACCGGGCATTTTGTCCCCAAATAGCGACATTGTCTAGAAACTAGAATGGCATGAAGTCTAAGTAAGCATCGAGCCTTACAGAGGATAGACGGAAGTGTCGCAAATTCCAGGATGCATCCAAATGGATCAATTGATCGAGAACTGACAAGCCAGACCCGACGGAAAATAGAGTCCCATGATCATCTGTCTCCTCGTCAAAACGATCATCATAAGGCGCCCAAGCCCCGTCAGAAAAAAGGGAAACATCCCCAAAAAAGAAGGATCTAGCGACCTCTCCTCGAATACGGGCAAACCGTACTCCTCCAAGAACTCGCGGCGGATAGCCACGCAGTGTGCTCGGTCCACCAAGATACCAGCCACGCTGTATTGGAAGATTCCCAACACTTGTGCCAACCCCACCTTCTAAGTTAACCCGCATGTCACCTGCAATCGGGATATCCAAACTGCCAATTAAGCCCACACGAGCGTATTCCGCAGTCCCTGCCCCACCCTCTAGGGACACCAGGGTTTGACCTTGAGGAAGGAGAGGGTCTAAGCCCCATTTGGAGACAAGCTCTATTGAGCTTCCCAGAAACCATCCAATGTCCACTCCTATATTGGGCCGCCACTCTGGATTCTCATTAATGAGGCCCCAGATAGTAAAGTCCGACTCGATCTTTGCAGGGCGGTGATACTCGCCAAATACACGAATCCGAAGAGAGTTCTGCTCTATTGAGGAACGTGACCATTCCAGAGACACGCCAGACTGTCGGTAGTAGTCACCATCATCCCGTCCAGCGACTAACGCAGTTATCGAATTCCCAAGTTTTAGGTGTCCAGCACGCTCATCAAGCGCTTTGAGCTCATGGAATCCACTGAACGTGACCCTGTTTTGCAGCGTTTCACGGGTAAAGTCTAATCTCAAGGTGGGCTTCAAGTTCGCTAGCCCGAGACTAGCCGTCCCGGTAACCGAAATTGGGCCCAGTGGACTTTGTGGCCGAAATTGGGCTCGAACGCCTGGTGAGAATCCTTCCACTCTGTTGTATCTGAGGAGGTCTGGACGTTGGAAAACCCATCTGACCGTCCTCGGGACACCTGAAACTTCTTCTATTGAGTGCCAATGATCGCTGAATGTAACTGAGGCCTCAGGTGAATAAATCGGGACTATACAGCACAAGATAAACTTCAGTGTTGCGGCACTCATCAAGTTCCTCGCGGTACACCTATCTAGTTATTCTAGAGATTACTACCTCACTGAACCGTGATTTAGCTCACTTACGAAAGCAGTAACCTCGTTCCTAGGATACTAACGTATCCTAGCATCACTTCGAATCACCAAATTGGGAGTTCTCAGTCAGTGGATGGATTGAGCTTTAAGCCAGCACCATTCCGCGCTGCCCGCTGGGCGCGGGGATGTCATGCACAAACAATCATGGCCAGAATATTGAGATCTGCGAATGGCCCACCATATCGTCGCGAACGGGTGGAGACACCTGACGGTGATTTCCTCGACCTGGATTGGGGATCAGAGCCTTCATTAAATTCGCCAATCGTACTGGTACTGCATGGCCTTGAGGGTTCCAGCTCTAGGCGGTACATCCGAAATATCTGTCGGGAGCTTTTCGTTCGCGGTATATGGCCTGTCGCTCTGAATTTCAGAGGTTGTAGCGGAGAACCCAACCGGAAGCCTCGTTACTACCACTCTGGTGAGACCAGTGATCCTGGATTTGTACTTGAAATTCTTCGTCACCGCTTCCCGGACAGGTCCATTGGTGCTCTTGGTTTCTCGCTCGGAGGAAATGTACTTCTCAAGCTCCTGGGTGAAGAATCTCTTAACGTCCGGGAGAAGCTTGATTCAGCAGTAGCGATTTCAGTCCCCTATGATCTCGCCGCTGGCTCTCAACTTCTGGAACAGTCTCAGATGGGGCGCTTTTATGCTGCCTATTTTCTTCGGTCACTAAAGCATAAAGTCCGTCTAAAACAAAAACTTCTGAGACCCATCGTTGACCTGAATGCCGTGCTAAACTCCCGAACAATTTGGGAATTCGATGATGTTGCTACCGCACCATTGAATGGATTCGAGAGTGCAGCTGCTTACTATGCAAAATCCAGTAGCTGCAAGTTCTTGGGAAATATCGTGGTTCCTACACTCTTAATTCACGCCGAAGACGACCCTTTCTTACCAGCCCATGCTATACCGAGAGCGGAAGCATCAAACAACCCGATGATCCAACTCGTGATACATCCGGTTGGCGGACACGTGGGATTCCTCGAAGGAACACCTACAAAACCATCATTCTGGGCAGAAGTAGAGGGTGCGCGCTTTCTTGCCGAGCACTTAAATGGTGCTACTCGGTAGTCCCAATCTGACTAAGCAGTCACCTGATCTCGAAAGAACACTCGCCCATGCCACATATCTGAAGCCGGGCGCTCGAGATCCCCAGTACGTAGGTCATGGATTCTTGTAAGACTGGTATCAAATACTTTAGTCGCCAAAGTGACTGTTCCAGCTTCAGCGAGTGCCCTGAACTGAGATCTAGATACACTTCGAATGTTATTCCCCTCTCTATACCAAACCGGCGTGTGGTCGATCAATGAGATTCCAATATCTGAACCAAGTGTACGAAGTCGGTTCACGAGAGCGTCAATCGAACATCCAGAGGGTAATTCAGAATCGACATCTACACCCACAACCAAGAACTGGCCGTCTCGGAGTTCCCCTGAGCAGCGGAGAGACACGCCATGAGCCTTCCAATCATCTAAGAAGGAGTGGAGTGTCTCGATGAAAGCCTCAGCCTCTCGACCCGAAAGAGCACGACTGCATGGGAAAATCCATAGCCGCCCGTGGTCCGGTAACTCCTCAAATGGGATTCGCGCCATCTTCAGATATCTGCGCTAACCCGTTCACTCGCAGCCGTCGTATCCGAAGGCGCACCCTTATCTAAGAGGATCGCCATCCAACGAAGATCTTCTGTGTTCTCTAATAGAATTTTGACACCAACAGTCAGTGGTACTGATAGAAGCGCACCCAGAGGGCCCCACGCCCATCCCCAAAAGAGGAGGGATAGGATAACAACGAGTGTCGAAAGCCCCAGGCTTCGACCCATCCATCTTGGCTCGATGATGTTACCAACAATTATGTTTACAGCGATATATCCACCGGCCACGAGAATCACATGAAAGAGCGCTCCGAATTTAATGACACTTAATAAAATCGCTGGAATTGCTGCGATAATCGAGCCGACCGTCGGTACATAGTTAAGTAAGAATGCGATCATCCCAAGTAAAACCGGAAAATCAAGATCCAATACGTATGCCCAGATTCCTAATACCAATCCTGTGGACAGGGATACTACCGTTTTAATGCCCAAATATGACTGGATCTCACTTGCGATCTTTGTAATCCGGTCTTTATCTCCACCACGCGAACCAAAGATGTAGCGGAATTTCTTCGGGAAAACCGTAGCTTCGCTGAGCATAAAAGCCATGATGAGAAACACGACAAATGTGGTGGAAAGAAATTGAGCGATACGCCCGATAGTTCCGCGAGCGATATCCACCACTGCTCCCGGGTCAATTATACTGAGCGTCAAATAGTCACTTATCTCGAAACCAGTCGAATTCTCCAGCCAAGCCATTAACTGGCTCCAACGCTCCTGAAGATCGAAGACGTACTGATCAAGCTTGTCTTGCAATTCAGCAACCGACGGACTCGCAAGCAGTACGACTAGCCCTATCGCAACTACGTTGACCAAAACGGTAATAAGCGTGGCGAGACCCGACGGAATACGATGATTTACGAGCCACGCCATGACCGGCAAGCTTAATACAGCTAAGAAAAGAGCAAGCGCTGAAGGAAGCAGTATCGGAGCAGCAAACTGTAAGCCGTAGACTATCACGACCAAGCAAGCCAGAATGAACAAGAATCTGGCTCCTGGTTTCTTTTCTAACTCGTTAAGAATCATGTTCGATAAGATACATCTGGCTGGACGTCGAGGGCAGGACGCATGCCAAAGATATCTGATAAAGAGGGACTGGTGCCATGCTATTTCAGTTCCGCCAGGTTAATCAGCTACAAGTATAATAGGATGATGGACAAGCGACCCCCCGAAAAAGTCATGGTCCCAAAGTCTGATGAAGCCCTGCTCGAGCAGTGCCGAGTGGAGACCTTTCGTGCTGGCGGGCCAGGAGGACAGCACCAGAATAAGACGGAGACCGCTGTCCGGATCATACATTTAGCGACCGGAATCAGTTCAGTAGCTCGCGATGAGAGGAGTCAGCTTCGGAATCGACATTTAGCAATCAATCGTCTACGAGAAAAACTCGAGGCTCATTATAAGATGCCAGAGCCTCGTCTCCGAACCGTGATTCCTAAGCGAGAAAAAAAGAAGCGGCTCGAGCGTAAACGTCAGCGCAGTCAAACCAAGAAGCTTCGTAAGAAGCCCAAGCCAGACCTGGAATAGCCCTTACCAAATAGATTTGGTCTCTGAATGGTCCTGACAAGGCCTCCTGAGGGGACACCCCAGGAGGCCAGTAATTACGAGACTCTTTTCCAAGTGGGCCCGGAAGGACTTGAACCTTCGACCTGCCGATTATGAGTCGGATGCTCTAACCAACTGAGCTACGGGCCCATTTGCTACACTCACTAAAAGATACCTTCGCACGACAACCAGCGCAGGACGTCAAAGATCCCATAAATACGAATCATATCTAGGTCCGTGATTGTTCGAGGCTAGCTTCCATCCTTCGATTAATTAACGCTTGCCTCTCTCTGATAAGGTTCTGAGAGCCTTCTTCTCAGATTCATCCAGATCTCTCCACTCCCCTACTGGTAGTTCCCCGAGTTTTACCGGCCCAAAACGAATCCTTACGAGCCTGAGCACACCATGATCGATAGCATTCATCATTCGTCGCACCTCACGTTTCCGACCCTCAGTTAGAACTACCTCGATGGTTGTCCTGAACTCTTCCTTTTTCAGAACATCAATTGAATTGACTCTTGCCACTCCATCTTCTAGTTGAACCCCTCGAAGCAACACAGCACACTTAGACTGCGCTAGTGTGCCCGTTACAACCACTCTATAGACTCGTTCGACCTGTCGACTTGGATGCTGAATACCGTGAGCTACATCACCGTCATTAGTCAGAATCAAAAGTCCTTCACTCTCGCGATCTAAGCGCCCAACATAGCGCAGGGCTGAGCACTCCTCTGGAAGCACATCGTAGACCGTTAGCCCACCATGTGGATCCTTACGCGTCGTGAGTACCCCAGTAGGTTTATGGAAAGCGATCCATCGTAACGCGTTGAGTTCGAGCACATCATCGTCTACCTGGACGGTGTCCTGCCCAGGGACTATCCGCGTTCCTAGTTCAGTTACCAATTCTCCATTCACACGAACTCGACCATCTAGCATCAAAGCCTCAGCCTGACGACGCGAAGCCCGACCACATCGGGAAATGTACTTCTGGAGGCGAATACCTTCGGTCACTGCGCTATCAGAGCACTACGTCTTGGGCAGACTCATCCACAGAGTTATCGGGTTGTGGTTCTTCAAGATTATCACTCGGATCTGGCATCTCAGGAATCTCTTCCTTGTCTGCGTTGCCCTCACCTTCCTCAAGTGGCATCCGGTCTTTGAGGATGATCGGCAGTTCATCGGGCCGTGGAAGGTCATCTAGTGAGGCAAATCCAAAATGCTCTTGAAAACGTTGTGTGGTACCGTACAGAAGAGGACGACCCAAGCCTTCACCTCTTCCTACAATATCAATCAAGCTTCGATCCTGAAGAGTACGGATCACCCCTGAAGAGTTTACACCTCTGATGTACTCGATCTCTATTCTTCCAATCGGCTGACGGTAAGCAATGATGGCAAGCGTCTCTAGTGAAGGCCCCGAGAGTCGGTTGGGTCTTGGGACATTGTCAAAACGTTCTAGATAAGGTGCAAACTCTGGGCGTGTCAGGATTTGGTAACCCTCAGCGATCTCAGTCAGATGAAAGGCGCGCTGTGTATCGTCATACTCGGCCTTAAGCATCTGGAGTGCCTCTTCCACCTGATCTTCATCCAAACGTTCATCCGCCCTAGCAATCTCGTCTGGTGTCAGAGGGGCATCCGATGCGAATAAGACAGCCTCAACTATTTGGGGTGTATTCATGAATCAACCTCTATGACTTCAAGATCTGCGCTGACCTCATCTTCATCCTCTTCACGCCGGTACAACCAAAGCTCAGAAAAAGGTTGGGACTGTCTTAGGAAAAGCACGCGCCTACGTGTGAGTTCTAACCCGGCAAGAAAAGTCATGACACCATGCATGGTGTCCCCGAAACCCTTCAGGAGGCGACTGAATTCGATGCCCGATTGATCTTGTAGTCGGTCTAAAATCAAGGCGACCTTTTCATGCATAGAGATTGTTCGTGTGGTAACCCTATGTAGTCCCTGTCTAGATGTTGGCATCTCCACAGCGAGAGCCGCACTAAAAACATCCGCCCAGGTTGTCTCAAGTGGCATTTCTTGATGAAGAAGCTTTGGTCGAGCCGGGATGAACCCCTTTGAGAAACGCCGTGCGCGATCTGCCTCAGATGTTCTCATGCGTTGTGATATTTCCCGGATTTGCTCGTACTCAAGAAGCCGGCGTACTAACTCTGCTCTCGGGTCTGCATCCTCATCGTCTCCCTCCTGAGGCAAGAGCATCTGAGCCTTAATCCGTATGAGCGTGGCTGCTGTTTCTAGAAATTCACCAGCGCTGTCTAAGTCTTCCGCGTCTAGTCCCTCTATCGCCTTCAGAAATTGGTCGGTAATCCGGGCCACAGGAATATCAAATACATCGATATCCTGAGTTCGAATCAGATGGAGCAGCAGATCTAATGGGCCCTGAAAGCGCTCAATCTCAACAAGGAAAAAGTCGTCGCGAACGATCGCACCTTCTGCGAATCTTAGATCCATAAGCGGATGAAGGCGTCGGCTTGATTCAAGAAAAACTCCACCGGCCACATGATGTATGTGAATAGGTCACCACGGAAGAAAAGCAGAGCAATCAATAGAGGCAATCCATAGCGACCCACTTGGGCATACCAAACTGCTACCGGCCTCGGAAGTGCGTGAAAAAGAACGTGTGATCCGTCCAGAGGTGGGATCGGGATTAGGTTAAAAAAAGCTAGCACCAGATTGATCAAGATCCCCCAGTAGGCCATCAAACTTAACGTCTCTGAAAGACGGCTTGGAGGTGACCCAGTTAAGCTTGTCACCTTAAGGACTATGGCCGCCCCAAGAGTCGCGAGCACAGCCAAAATTAGATTGGCTACGATCCCAGCCAAAGAAACACGGATGTCTCCCCATACGGGGCTCCTATATTTCGCCGGATCGACGGGGACTGGCTTGGCCCAACCAAACAGGAACCCGATGTTCAACAGGTATAGCCCGAACGGAACAATGAAGGATCCGAACGGATCAAGGTGAGAGATCGGATTCAGCGTGATCCTGCCAAGCTGTTCTGCCGTGTCGTCTCCTTCACGGCGGGCCTGCCACGCATGTGCGACCTCATGCACGACAACTGAGAAAATGAGTACTGCAACGATAAGGATTGCTTCCATGTCGTAAGTAACCTAACTACTCAATGCCCGTTGATCCTGTCCCGGGTCGTTCCTAGCTTTGCTCGCTAGGAACTGAAAGGCGTATTCCGCCTCGAGGAACAGATGCCGAATATCAAGAGTGCGAAAAAGCGGATGGAGTTGAGTGCTAAGGCCCGACTGAGGAATCGGTCGGAGCGAGCTAGAATACGCACAGCTATAAAGGAAGTCCGTGCCACTACCTCCGCCGAAGATGCCCAAGAACAGCTCCGTGGTGTAGTTAAGATCTTGGATCGAGCTGCGACTAAGCGGCTGATCCACCCGAACCGTGTTGCACGAGTGAAGAGTCAGCTTGAAAGGCACGCGAAGTCACTCACTTCGAAGTAATCTCGACAGAAGCGCGGTAGCAGCGAAGATAAAATAGCCTAACCGACTTCTCTAATTTCTTTGTTTCAAGCTGATCCCAAGAAGTAGTAGGAGCCTCACCCCTCATCGTGTCCAGACAGTGCGACCACCCACAATCGTCCGATGAGGACCTCCCTTAAGTTCGCGCCCGGTAAATGGAGTGTTTCGGCTCTTGGATTGGAAGGTGCTTGGATCCACAGTCCAGCTCAGGTTTGGATCGATCACTGTCACGTCTCCTACCGCACCCTCAGAGAGTGTGCCTCCGGAGAGACCAAATGCCCTGGCTGGCCCACAACTCATACGGTCGATCATAGTCGCAATATCAATCACTCCCTCACCTACGATGTCTGTCATGATGATCCCTACCGCTGTTTCTAACCCCACCAGACCATTCGGAGCATCTTCGAAGGCTGATTCCTTTTCATCGTAATGGTGGGGGGCATGGTCTGTCGCTATAACGTCGAGCGAACCGTCCCTTAATCCTGCTCGGACAGCAGCTACATCCTTTTCTGTCCTGAGTGGTGGATTCATTTTCGCGTCAGTCCTATACCCCTCAACTGCTTCCTCTGTAAGGACCAAGTGGTGCGGGGACGCCTCAGCCGTCACGCGTACGCCCCGAGTTTTCGCCTGTCGAATCGCGTCCACCCCGAACTCTGTAGAAATATGTTGAAGATGTATATGGCCACCGGTGAGCTCAGCTAGCAAAAGGTCCCGAACGATGTGGATCTCTTCCGCTGCATTCGGCTTGCCCGCCAGACCCAGCCGCGTGGATACGATACTCTCATTCATATGGCGTCCCGCGGATAGACCGAGGTCTTCCGGATGGTCAGCGACAGGGATACCGAATGCCTGGGCGTACTCAAGCGCAAGCCGCATCAGTCCAGAGTTCATAACAGGATTTCCATCGTCAGTGATAGCCACTGCGCCAGCGTCCACCATCTCTCCGATGGGTGCTAGATTTTTCCCTGCTCTCTGCACCGAGATACATCCTACTGGATAGACCCTAGCTGCTTGAGCCTTTCGTCCTTCGGCCACAACGAACCCAACTGCGGCAGGATCGTCGATTGGTGGGTCCGTATTCGGCATAGCGCATACCGCGGTGTAACCACCCGCTACAGCCGCTTGAACACCAGTTGCGATCGTCTCCTTATGTTCCTCTCCTGGTTCACGTAAATGCACATGTACGTCGATCAGCCCCGGCGACACGATGAGACCAGAGCAATCTATGACGTCCGCATCTTCCGGGGCGGAGATGTCCTTCCCAATGGAAGCGACGATCCCGTCTACTAGCAGGAGATCAAGTACTTCGTCTAAGTCCTGACTCGGATCAACTACCCGTCCGCTCTTGAGAAGTGCTTTTGCACTCATGACCCTGCCTCCCCCTTCGCTGCTTCGGCTCTACCAGGTTGTCCACCAGCTAGTAAGTAGAGAACCGCCATCCGCACAGCTACACCATTGGTAACTTGGTTAAGGATCACTGAGTGCGACCCGTCTGCAACGTCAGAGTCTATTTCCACGCCGCGATTCATGGGGCCTGGATGCAGAATCAATAAATCCTGTGGAGCAAGCTCTAGCTTCCGAGCTGTCACACCCCAGATCCTATTGTATTCGCGAAGGCTAGGCACATACCCTTCTTCCATGCGCTCAAGCTGCAGTCGCAAGACGTTAAGCACATCTGCCCATTCGATGGCCTCTTCAACCCTCTTGAACACGTGGACACCGAGGTCACCGATAGCAGAAGGGAGAAGTGTTTTAGGTGCGCATACTGCGACTTCTGCACCAAGCTTCAAGAGTCCGTAGATGTTCGAGCGGGCAACACGTGAGTGCAGAATATCACCTACTAAACAAACTTTCAGACCCTGTATTCGGTCGCAGTGGTCACGAATCGTTAATAGGTCTAATAGACCTTGGGTCGGGTGCTCATGCCGTCCGTCTCCAGCATTTATAACGTTCGATGGAATCCGATCTGCAAGGAACCTAGCCGCCCCAGAAGACCCATGACGCATCACAACCATATCGATGCGCATTGCCTCTAGGTTTCGCGCAGTATCAACCAGCGTCTCTCCTTTGATCACCGAAGAGCCCGCCGCTGAGATATTAACTGTGTCAGCGCTGAGACGCTTCTCCGCAAACTCGAACGAGACCCTGGTCCTAGTTGATGCTTCGAAGAATAGGTTGACGATCGTCTTACCGCGGAGGACTGGAACCTTCTTGATCCGTCGTTCTGAGATCTCCTTGAAGGGTTCCGCTGTATCAAGAATTATCAGAATCTGTTCCTGAGAAAGTGACTCTAGGCCAACAAGGTCCTTTCCCAACGCAGGAACTGCTGACGAGGTCATCGCAGGACTCATACGGCTCCCGGATTCATGGTTACTATCTCAACACCGAGAGCGCCATCAATTTCAGGAACGTGGACTTCGACGCTTTGGGTTTCCAGTAACTCGACACGCTGACCTACCGTATCCGGTTGGATCGGTAGTTCCCGCCCTCCCCGATCAACTAGAACACATAAGTGAATGAACCTAGGACGCCCCCAGTCCATGAGTTCATTTAGAGCCGCGCGTATCGTCCTTCCGGTATGGAGAACGTCGTCAACGAGGACCACCTTCTGTCCGTCTATCCCCCTGGAAGGCAGCTTTGATTCGCCTACTATAGGTCGCGGCCCGACCACCATAAGGTCGTCTCGATACAGGGTTATATCTATGAACCCGGCCTCAAGTGTAACTCCCTGAGTCCGTTCAAGCTCTGAAACTAACAATGCCGCGATTTGTGTTCCGCGGCGCTGAATGCCCATCAGGACAAGACCGTCTGTACCCTCATTGACCTCAACGATCTCACGGGCCATTCGAGCAACCGCTCCATGGACGTCAGATTCGTCCATCACTTGGGTGCGGTTGTTTTTATCCATTTTGCGCTGTCCGGTGAGGACCAATCAAAGCCCTCAGTCGATCGTTCGCGGCGAAAAGTTCGACATTCATTGCTAATCGGTCAACGACCAGCCACGGTTATGCTGCATACTTTGTCATCAGGTTATAGAATTCCCCATGATCAATTTTCCATTTTTTCAAATGCATAATTGAGAGATAGTTAAGCATTCAGCCTCTTACCCGAACCACTATTACATGCGCTTATCGAGACTACTAGCTCCCCTGTGCATCCTTTTGCTTCCTGTAAATATGGGCGCACAAGAGCTTTTGGATCCTCCTTCGGTTGTCCTGACCGATGTCCCATTCGAACTGACCCTGCAAGGTGCAAATCAAACTTCGACGCAATATGAAGTACGAACCTCGAACGGCATGATCTTGGCTGAAGGGACAATCTCGCCTCAGGGTGTTTCAGTGGTGACAGGCCTTGAGATAAGCTCTACCGAGCAACTTCCCCTTGAGGTACTCATTGGCGACCCCTCGATTGCTAGAATAGAGGAACTGGAACCAACCCTCATCCCTGGTTGGTTTTCAGTATTGCCTCCTGTGCTAGCAATCCTTCTAGCACTCATCTTCCGAGAGGTGATCACTGCGCTTTTTGCAGGTGTGTGGCTTGGTGCTTTGGCGGTCGCGGGATTTAATCCTCTAAAGGCTACTGGTCGACTAATAGACCAATTCGTGGTCCCTGCGCTTACTGACGCTGATCATGTTGCTATCCTTGTCTTCTCACTCCTATTAGGAGGCATGGTAGGAATCATCGCTCGCAACGGTGGAACCATGGGCATTGTCGAAAGTGTCACACCCTTCGCTCGAACTGCCAAAAGAGGAAAGATCGCCACCTGGGCAGCAGGCCTAGCGATCTTCTTTGACGACTATGCGAATACGCTGATCGTTGGGAATACAATGCGACCGATTACTGATCGGCTCAGGATATCGCGAGAAAAGCTTGCCTACCTAGTCGACTCCACAGCCGCCCCCGTTGCAGCACTAGTACCCATATCGACTTGGGTCGGTTATGAAATCAGCCTTATTTCTGATGGGCTACGAATCGCAGCTGAACAGAATCCAACCGGGGCGGAGTTGATCCTTTCGCAAAACCCCTTTGACATATTCATCCAAACAATCCCCTTCCTGTTCTATCCCCTACTCGCATTGCTCTTCGTACTCATGACATCAGTGATGAACCGTGATTTTGGCCCGATGGCAGAAGCAGAATTTCGTGCGGCAACCAAAGGTGAACTTCATAGGCCAGGCGCAACTCTTGCTACTGATACCTCTTCAGACCTAATGAGCCCGAAGGAAGGCGTAACCTATAGATGGTGGAACGCCGCTATTCCTGTGCTAACAGTGATTGTGGTTGTTCTAGCCGGGCTCTACACAACTGGACGCTCAATCGTTGGCCCAGATGCTCCTCTGAGAGAGGTGTTCGCCGAAGCTGACCCGTTTTCTACTCTGTTGTGGGGGTCACTGGCCGGATGTCTGATTGCTATTTTTATCTCAATTGGACAAAGGACGCTAACCATGCATGAATGCATTGATGCATGGCTCGCAGGTATGAAGGCGATGATGATCGCGATGATCATATTGACCCTGGCTTGGTCAATCGGAGCCGTCACAGAAGAAATAGGCACCGCGCAGTACTTGTCCTTGCTGCTATCGGACCGTATCCCCCTGCAGCTAATGCCATTGATTGTCTTCTTTACTTGTGCAGTAATGGCTTTTGCTACTGGAACCTCCTGGGGGACAATGGCAATCATGCTCCCCGTTGTAATCCCCCTCACGATCTCTATGGGTGGGGTTGCCACATATCCCGGTGGCGAGCAAGTCGAAATTCTCTTGGGAGTAACGGCATCCGTCCTAGCTGGTGCAATTTTTGGAGATCATTGCTCGCCTATATCAGACACTACGGTGCTCTCATCCACGGCATCTGCCTGTGACCATATGGATCACGTCCGGACCCAGCTACCGTATGCGGTCCTAGTGGGACTCATCGCGATGGTATTAGGGAATGTTGGCACCGCATATGGGTTGCCCCCATGGGCGGCATTACTTGGGGGTGTTTCCCTGCTATTCCTGTTTCTTCGATTCCGTGGCAGAGTAGTCTCAGGAGTGGATTAGGCATATAAGCCCAAATGCGATCCAAAACGTTATCGCAGACTTTGGAAGAACGCCCTGAGTAATTCTGTGGATTCCTGGGCACGCACCCCAGAGGTGAGTTCACAACGATGATTCAATCTTGGTTCCTGAAGGAGGTTTTCAAGGGAACCAGCCATTCCTGCCTTCGGATCCGACGCGGCGTAGACCACCCGAGGAATCCTAGAGAGAACAATCGCCCCAGCACACATAGCGCAAGGCTCTAGGGTCACATAGAGCGTGGTGTCTAGGAGTCTCCAGTCTCCCTGTACCATAGAAGCCGAACGAATTGCGAGAAGTTCTGCATGCGCGGTGGCATCAGCATCAGCCACAGTTCGGTTATGAGCCTCAGCCAATACTTCTGTTCCACGAACCAATACTGCTCCGACGGGAACTTCCTCAGCCGACGCAGCAATCTTCGCTAACTCAAGGGCACGCGCCATCCAAATCTGGTGGTCATCAGAGTGTTCCACGGCGGAATGGCTAGGCAGGGGCAATCGCGGATCACTAGTGTTGTGTCAAATTGACCTTGGACCCGTTGTCCATCCTTCTGAATAGGCCGACAACACGTCCCAGCAAGTCTAATGTCTTTGGTTCTATGGGCCCCTCATTTTTCCCCGGCTGCAGTGACTCAAGCTTAGTCCCGGCTCCTGACTCAATACAACGGTAGTACGAAATTCCTTCACCGAGATCAGCAGCAATAATCGCTCCAGTCTCTAATCCCTCTATGCTAGCTGGTGAGATAAGGATGTGATCCCCTTCTTCAACACCGAGTAAGGCAAGGTCATTAACAGCAGCGACAACTATGAAAGATCCCTCGTCTCCACCCATCCTGCGGTCTACCGAAAGGTGAAGTTCCGCATCCTCAATACGGAATCCAGAAACAGTTTCCGGGACCCGATCAAAACACGGGACAGAGACAGTCTGAGTATTGAGATCAATCCCGAGTATTTTCACACCTCTTGAGCGGGACGGGTCCCGTTCAAGAAAACCCTTGTCGGCAAGGACCTGGAGGTGTTCCGACACGGTCTTTGTACTCTTGATCCCGAAACGTCTCCCGATTTCGCGGATCGAGGGTTGATAGGTATTAGACCGGAGGTACTGGACCATGAAGTCCAGGATTTCCCTCTCTAGTTCAGGGAGTGACTCTACCCGTGCTTCTGGGGCATCACTTTGAGGTTGGGAAGTTGTTTCTGAGCGGGCCAATATAGGATCTCTGAAGAGCAGTGAATTAGCCCAAATCCTAGCTTGAGGGCGATCCTAATGTGCGCCTCTGAAGAGTGTCAGGAAAGACCTTGGCAAAAGGTTTGAGCAAGCCTGATCATGATCCATGCTCTCACAACAACATTCTTGCTAGTAATACAAGAGCGCACTTCTAATCGAGTTATCGGATAAAGGCGTAATACACCGCAACGGTCACCCATCCAGCTTCTTTAAAAGCAACTCCCTAGCCACCTTCGGATCAGCTGCTCCGTTCGTACCCTTCATTACCTCCCCAACAAACATACCGATTAGTCCTGATTTCCCTGCCCGGTATTCAATGACCTTCTCCGGCCATGCTGTAAGAACCTCTTCAATGACACTCTCAAGCGCAGTGAGGTCAGAAACTTTCTCGAGTCCCATTTGCACGATGAGTTGGTCCGGATCGCCACCCTCGTCAATCATTCGTGCGAGGACATCCTTGCCGGCCCTTCGTGAGATTCGATCTGCAGCAACAAGAGCAACAAGCTGACCCAAACCCTCTCCATCAAACGTAAGATCTTTCAAGCTGCGTGCTCCCAGCAAACCTCTCAGGTCTGTCGTTAACCAACCTGCGACCTCAGCAGGCTCATCATATACGGCAAGGGCTTTATCAAAAAACTCTGAGACCCGGGGAGACGCAGTCAGTAAATCCGCCTGCTCCCAAGTCAGTCCCAACTCATTATTGTAGCGATCGAAGCAAGCCATGAGTTGGGGATCGGCTGCACGTGCCGCCTCACGCGATTCATTTACCTTAGGTGTCTCAGGCTTTATAGGTTCATTCACAACCTTTTTGGAGTCACTCTTACTTCTCGGAACTTTAAAGCCTGATTTGGCTTTACTGCGGCTCCAACTGTCTTTCATCGAGACTATCCGATTAAAGACCAGTTCTTCACCTAGTCCATCGATTGGATCCTTCCAAAAATAACCAGTTCGTTCAAACTGGTAGCGTGTACCAGGCGAGCTATCTCTTATAGATGGTTCGACTTTAGCCTCCTTCAAAACCCTCAAAGAGTCCGGGTTTATTCGGGAGATGATGTCCTCGCCTTCACCTGAATCAGTCTCTGGAATGTCTAGAAAGAGATGATCGTATAGCCGAATCTCCGCAGTCAGAGCATGTGCTGCTGATACCCACTGGATCGTGCCCTTAACCTTTCGACCGGAGACTCCCTTTCCGCCACGGCTCTCGGAATCATGCGAACAGTGTAATTCAACTAACCGGCCAGCTTCATCGCGGACGATCTTCTCGCACCGTATCACGTACGCATGCCGCAGCCTAACCTCTCCACCAGGTACAAGCCGTCGAAAACCTGGTGGTGGGTCTTCTTCAAAATCTGTCCGTTCGATAAAAAGCTCATTTGAAAACGGCACCATCCGAGTTCCTTCCCGTGGCACATCATGCGGGAAATATGGAGCATCGAATTCTTCAACCTGACCATCCGGGTAATCAGTCAGTACAATCTTGATTGGGTCTAGGACCGCCATCACCCGAGGTGCGGACTGATTGAGCACCTCTCGGACGGCATAGTCAAGTTTGCCAATATCCACCACTGACTGTGCCTTAGCGACTCCGATCATTTCACAAAAAAGTCTGAGTGCCTCAGGCGGCACACCTCTCCGACGAATACCCCTGACAGTAGATAGCCTCGGATCATCCCAACCACTTACGACTCCTGCCTCAACAAGCGGAATAATTCTCCGTTTCGATAGGACAGCATGTTCGAGATCTAGACGAGCGAACTCATACTGATGAGTCCTAGGTTCCTCAAATCCGACATTGTCTAGAACCCAATCATACAACTCCCGATTATTTTCAAATTCGAGCGTACATATCGAATGGGTCACGTCTTCAAACGCGTCCTCAAGACAGTGTGCGTAGTCGTACATAGGATAGATGCACCACTCATCCCCCTGCCTGTAGTGGGTTGCATGCCGGATCCGGTAAAGCACGGGATCTCGCATCAGCATGTTCGAGGACCCTAGATCAATCTTAGCGCGTAGTACGTGTGCCCCACCTTCGAATTCTCCTTCTCGCATGCGCCGGAAGAGATCTAGATTTTCATCCACTGTTCGATCGCGATACCGGCCCGGTGTCCCTGCTTTGGTTACTGTGCCTCGCCCTTCACGTATCTCTTCTTCGCTCTCTGAGTCAACGTATGCCAAACCCTTCTCAATCAAGATGACCGCAGAGTCATACATTCGTTCAAAATAGTCTGACGCAAAGTAGATGTGTTCACCCCAGTCGAAGCCCAGCCAGCGGATGTCTTCCTGAAAACCAAGGACGAACTCTTCATTCTCACCCTCAGGATTCGTGTCGTCGTAGCGAAGATGGCACGCACCTCCAAATTCCTTCGCAATCCCAAAGTTGAGGCACACCGACTTTGCATGACCAATGTGCATGTAGCCGTTTGGTTCGGGCGGGAAACGCGTAACTACGCGTCCACCATAGCGTCCTTTCTCGGTATCCTCCGCCACAATTTGGCGGATAAAATCCGTGCCGGCCTCAGGGCTAGCCACTCCTCTACTCATTTCGATGGAATCATAGCATAAGCTCGCCAGAGTCAGTCGTGCACTCTGCGTGTGCACAAAAAAACGGGGGCCCGCCGGCCCCCGTCTATCTCCATAAGACCGATGTTCCTATCAGGAAGCCCCGCCGCCGCCTCTCCCGCCTCTGGGTTTAGCAGTGCGACCAGTCGACGACCCCCCACTAGCTGATCCTGTGCTGGTATCCGCGCCCGAAGATCCTCCTACCGATTGGGTCGGCCCTCCAAGCGAGCCCCGATCACCAGCGCCATATCCCCGGCCATTATACACACGGCCACCAGTTTCAGGACTAAAGTCTCTCCGGTTCACAATCACTTCAGTCGGCCTATAGTAGCCACCATAATAGGAACCCGAGTAGTAACCCTGGTAGCCATAACCGTAGAGAGATCCGTAGGAATATCTACTGTATGGGCTGTAGCCGTAGTATGAATACGGACCGTACCCATAGTTATAGAAAGGGCTCCTAGAGTACATACCATAACCATAAATAGGACGCACCGATTGCGGCGCATCGAAAGCCCTCTGTTCACCGCCCATTGAAGCTCCAGCTTCACCAGCAATCGCAAACGTTTCCGGATAGGATACCGCAACCACGACGTCGATGATGCTTTCGGGAACCCCTGCGTCAGCGAGTTTCACCAGCGCATCTGCATCAATCGCAAAACGCTCACCACGCCCAGCTACCCAAGCTTCTACAGCCTTAGTGTCCGCTCGCTCAGCGGCTTCCATAATATCTTCAAGCAAGATGTTGCGGGCTGAGTACATCCGCGCTGCCTGGAGGGCCATCCCCATGTCCGCTGTGAAGTAGTCACTGTCTTCGACACCCTCCTGCAGCATGCGTTCAGGACCCACCAGACGGTAACGCTGTACCCAAGCCACCTGTTCTCCACCTACGTCCATCGAGCGCACATCAATCCACTGGGTCAACGAAACTAAAGACATAATTCCAGTTGCCGTGCGAGCGACCTCCTCCCCACATATGAACTCAGATCTTGTGAACACCCTACGCCCATCCCGAGAGAATCCGGCAGAATCCCAACCTTCACAGCCCTCTATACTTCTCGGGTGGCTGGCTCCATCCGCCACCAGTACATCACTCGTAAGTACTTCACCATCCGATACTGTGTAGAGTTCGACACCGTCATCTGTTGGCTCGACGCATAGGATCCCGTTGGTAGCACCCTGTCCGGTCGGTTCCCAACACCCTACAAAGGGCAACCAACGTCCATCCATTTCCTGTGCCAAACCCGGAGTGCTCGTAGCCAAAACCATTAAGGAAGCAACTGCGAAGAGTGGGAATGTCCGGAAAGAGAAGCGGGATAATGTCATTACTCTAATCCTTTCCCGATCAGAATCGGGCCCCAATACTCACGGTGAACTGTATACCAGCTAGATCCATCTTATCAAAATCTACAAAATCACGACCAAGTTCGCCTCTTCCCCAGCGATAGCGTCCTTCTGTCGTAAGAAACAGACTCTTATTTAGTGAGATATCCATCCCCGCGAAAGCATGAGCCTGTATTGCCGTGCCCCGACTCATGAAACGATCGTAGAAGATATCGAGGGTTTCAAAGTCCACGAAATCACCGACTTGCTCAAAATTGTACCAAATGACGCCGCCGCCAGCACCTATAAATGGCGCTAACCGCTTCGGGATCCAAGCAAACCGCCCAATCTGTCGCCCTCGATCGCTTAAGTAATATCTGGCGCCGACCGTCACCGGAGTTGTGGAAAAAATCGTTTCCTGTTCAATCGGCAGATCATCTCCGTCTACCCAGTCTCGAAATTCTGAGGGGAGAGAACTTTCTGCATGACCAACCCCAAGTACTAGATGGAGACGATCTGTTAGTTGGATAGCAGCTTCGCCACCAAGATAGCTTCTATGAAAATCACTCTTCTCGAGCGTAAGCTGTTCTTGGGTAAAGTCGAAGATGTCACTCCTCGCATTTGGGATCGAGTACCCCAAACTGAACGCGAACGAGACTTTTGGTGTTTCGAATAGAAATCCCTCACCGCCCCGCCCGGATTGTGCAAAAGAAATCTCGGGCACGGTAAGCGCTGCGCTCAGCGCGATAAGGCCACAACAAAGCTTATGCAACTCGTGCTTTTTCATTATCTCGGCCCTCCGATGTCATCCCACCTGCAAGGACAACTATATCTTAGCGCAAAGGTTATGCCACAAACTTCAACTCTAAAGAATGCCTAGCTTATGCCAATTTCGATATCGTTTAGCCCAGTAACAGTACATTCGCTGGACATGAGCGTCACCCCTAGGGGACATCTCACTCCCCACCTGCCCCGTAGGTCCCTTTGACGTAATCAAACAGGATTTCCTTGAACTCTTTCACGAGTCCTTCACCCTTAAGGGTTATGGAGTGCTCACCATCTATGTACACTGGCGCCTTCGGCTCTTCAAACGTACCGGGTAGCGATATCCCGATGTTCGCATGCTTAGATTCACCGGGACCATTCACCACACAACCCATTACTGCAACGTCCATTTCTTCCACACCCGGATAGGAACTGCGCCACTGAGGTATCATTTCCTGGATATACTCTGTGATCTCCTCAGCCATTTCCTGAAAAAACGTACTCGTGGTCCTCCCGCAGCCGGGACAGGAGGTCACCTGAGGTTCGAAATGCCGAATTCCGAGTGACTGGAGAACTTGCTGTGCCACTCGCACTTCCTCAGCGCGGTCCCCGCCTGGTTTCGGAGTTAGTGAAACACGAATCGTATCCCCAATTCCATCTAAGAGGAGTGGGGCTAGCCCAGCGGTAGTAGCAACAATCCCCTTAGCTCCCAACCCGGCCTCAGTTAGCCCCAGGTGGAGCGGATAGTCACACCGAGCTGACAGCATCCGATATACAGAAACCAAATCCCGTACCGACGAAACCTTCGTCGAGATAACGATCTGGTCATGTCTTAAGCCGTTCTGCTCAGCTAAGTCCGCTGAACGAAGCGCGCTTTGTACCATCGCCTCGAGAACAACCTCACCACCATCTTTTGGTGACTGTCTGCTGGCGTTCTCATCCATCAGTTCTGTGAGAAGTCTTTGGTCGAGTGAGCCCCAGTTCACCCCGATGCGAACAGGTTTGTCGTGTTCAACCGCGACCTCAATGATCTGAGTGAAATTCTTGTCGCGATGTTTGGTGCCAACGTTACCCGGATTGATACGCAACTTGGAGAGAGCACTCGCAGTTTCTGGGAATTTCTTGAGCAAGAGATGCCCGTTGTAATGGAAATCACCAACGATTGGGGTCGGATAGCCAGCCTCACGAAGCTGGCTCACAATCTCTGGAACCGCACGCGCTGCGTCCTCGTTATTGACTGTAATTCGGACGAGTTCACTACCTGCGTCAACTAACTGGCGTATCTGCGTAACTGTACCGACAACGTCCGCGGTATCGGTATTCGTCATGGATTGCACTGCTACTGGCGCCGCACCACCAATGACGACGCCATCGATATTGACGGCCACGGTCTTCCTGCGCTCAACCGGTATCACGAGAGCCTCAAGAAGTCATCCATTCGTAGGTATTGTCCCACCCGAAAAGTGGCTCAGCTAGAATCTACCCGGCGCACACCATTCGACCAAGTTGAGTCAAAGGATATCGAAATTTGTTTGCAGTTGCAGTTACAGAAGAAACTAATGTTCGACTTTGACAAGCACCTCAACTGCCAAAGCCTTTGACCGGATAGATTTCAGGCCTCATAATGAACCCCAATCTTTAGTCTCAGGCTCCAAGGAGAGTGCGTTGAAAAAAATGAAACTAACGTACGTTTTTGGTGCCTTGATCCTTTCACCTCTTATTATTGCCTGCGGAAGTGAGGTTGTGCTGGCTCCTGGTGAACTCGACAAGAGCGAGCGCACGGAGGAAAATCAGGAGCTAGGAAACGGTGTCACCGCCTCGTCGATTACATGGTCTTTGACCTCTGTAGAGGAAGGAAGTTACACCCGAGGCGAATATTATATCTCATTCAAGAATTGGTCTACGGACCAAGGGGTGGGATTCGAGTTCTTCCTGTTCTTCTATGATGCGGCGGGCAACGAAGTCGGACGCACAGAGACTGCTCAATTTTTTACCTTGGCTCGAATAGAACAGCGTTATCTAGGTGGAAATTTCACACTCAAGAGTGTGAAGACCGTCGACGCTGCAAATCGAATCAAAAGTATGGAGATCGTGCTGGCTCCGTAGCTTAACAAACTGAGCCTATCTTACTCTATGATTCATCCTGGATTTCTGGGTTCGAATTCTTGAGTCAACCAATGCAATCGTAGTAAGAACCTCGGTGTTGCTGGCATAAAACGAACGGTGGCAAGATCGGTGTACTTCCCCTTAGCTCGACGGATTATGATCCTATGAAAATGAAGACTCGACTTTTGACAGGCATCTTGGTGCTCACAGCCTGCCAACCACCAACGGCTGAGCCTGATTTTGATATGTCTTCCCTCCCGGGCTCAGATTTCGAAGGACCTGCATTTGAGTTCGAGCTTGTGGTGGAGGGGATCTATCAAGCTCGGGGGACTGGAAACGTAGCTGTAGGTTCAAACGCCGCGGTCATTGTTAACGAGGAAGATGTGTTACTCGTTGACTCGCATATCTCTCCTGTCGCTGCCGCTGCCCTTATCGAAGAACTTGGGTCGATCACTGACAAGCCTGTCAAATACGTGGTCAACACACACTTCCACTTTGACCACGCTCATGGAAACCAAATCTATCCTGACGACATCGAGGTCATAGGCCACGAGTTCACACGAGAAATGCTGACGAATGAGGGCTCAACCGGTCGGACGTATGCCTACTTTCTAGAACGTATGGCCGGCCAACCAGGGTTCTTGGACGGCCAAGAAGGATTGAGCCCAACACCACCAAATACAACACTCTCTGAACGGATGACATTGTTCAGAGGAGATCGGGAAATCCGACTGCTCTTCTTCGGACGAGGTCATACTGGTGGCGACATCGTCGTACATCTTCCAGAAGAACGGATTCTGATCACTGGTGATCTTTTATTACCTGGAATACCGTACATGGGAGATGGCTTTCCATCGGATTGGGTTGGGACACTTGAGGAACTTAAGACGCTGGACTTCGATATCGTCGTGCCAGGACATGGAACACCATTCTCGGACCTAGCTAAAATAGACCATCTTCAATCCTATCTTACAGATCTTTGGAATCGTACCAGTGATGCGTACTCCCAGGGTCTAACAGCCGAACAAGCAGCAGAACAGGTCGACCTGACTGACCACTCATCGGATTATCCATCTCTGCGTGGCCCAGGTGCGCCATTGCCAGCGATCCAAAGAATGTACGAGTTACTCGCAAATCAAGAATCGAATCAGTAGCATGAACAAGGGATACTTTGTACTAGGTGATAGTTAATGACCCCCCTCTTCAGAGGAAGAATTAATGATTGCCAGAAACTCCCATGGATTCGTATCCTCTGATGACCTAACTCTATAGTAGATACCGCCCGTCACGTGAGCCGAAGGGGGAGACATGCTGAAGTCAGTTCTCAAGAGCAGAGGCACCACCCTAGTGGTCATACTACCCTTGCTCTTCCTTAGCCTCGGTTTTCAAGTAGCCGCCCAGAATGGAGATGACGTGAGATTCCCCTACGAGACCTTGCGTTCACCCGTATCGGGTC
>Ga0209228_1000047_pt1 | contig 50556 bp, 47 predicted proteins | sample METZYME_3_150m_FD_187547 | JGI IMG/M metagenome (GOLD analysis project Ga0209228, IMG submission 187547) | Marine microbial communities from oxygen minimum zone in mesopelagic equatorial Pacific - METZYME_3_150m (SPAdes) (version 2) | ecosystem: Environmental > Aquatic > Marine > Oceanic...
TGGTCTTGCCATCAATTTGATACCGGTATCGAGCAGGTCCTCCCCTGTCAGCTCCAACTGAGCGTGTCCTCCCCCGAACACTTTAGGAAATATAATTTTTAGGTGACCGTTAACTTCGTCAAAGGTCTCCTTGAATCGCGATCTTGTTTCCCGATCTATGCGTTTGATCGCTGATTTCAACGTATCAAGTGCTTCCTCAAGATCCGCATGTTGTGTGTCTAGGTACTGTTTCCTTTCCGATTGTTCTTCAAACTCATCGATCGCTGCCAGATTGATCGCACCCAATCGATCCACCCGACGTCCAATCAGATCCAACGCCGTAACGAGCTCTTCCTCCGTCACGTCTGGGGCAACGCCGACCAAGGCATCCTCAACGGTTATCCCCGTCTGATCTAGCTGTTGGCGTACGTTCGCGAGTTTCACCACGACGCTTTCGCGATCGACGCGAAGATCATCCAATTGCCTCCGAGTCTCTTCTATCCGCGCATCTGCGTCCTGACGTTGCGCCTGTTGCATGGCAATTTCGACGTCAATAACCTCCATACGATCACGGACCGAACTGAGCTCACGGTCAACGTTCTTGCGTTCTGATAAAACCGACTCCAATTGATTTTTTAAGGCGGGCAACGGTCGTTCGTTATCCGCCAAGCTCTTATCGATGTCTTGTAGCCGTTGATCTAGTTCCTCGAGCTGCGTCAACAATCGACGACGCGCAGTCTCGCTCGCCTGCAGGGAAGACTCGAGCGATTGATACTCGAGTTTGAGAGCGTGGTAGTTCTCTCTAACCGAGTGCGAGGCAACTCGAGCCGATTCGAGTTGCTCGATTCCCAAATCACGCGAGCTAGTTAATTCGTCACGTTCTTCCCGCTGTCGATCCGCTTCGTCAACAAGACCCACCAATTTCGCTCGCGATTCCTCAAGTTTCTCAGACTCCTGCTTGATCTGGCCTTCTAGTTCACGTTGTTCTTTTTTATTGAGCGTCCGACGTGCCGCCGCTTCCTCTTCACGCACCCGGTTGACGCCATGATCCGTCTTGACACTTGACAGCTTGTTGGATAATTCGGCCTGTCGAGTCTGTAGACCATCGCGCTCCGTTTCTAATGCTTGAACTTGGTTTTTCATTAACGTCAGATCTTCCTGGCGCTCGGCGAGGCCGGCTTCGGCATCTTCGACATCGCGTTCCAGTACCTCAAGTGCATGACTACGTTCGATAACTCCTTGTCCAGATTTGTCTGCTTGTCGAAAACGTAGCCAGTCTCGACCAAACCAAACTCCGTTCGCTAAAATTACACTTTCACCAGGTTGCAGCCCAGATCGGGCCAACAGCGCCTCTTCCATGGACTCAGCCGCAAGTATTCCGTCTAAAAGACCGCCGAGAGTAGCGTCCGTGTCTTCAACATATGCTGCCAGAGGCCGCAGTGTACTGATGGAGCGATCGTCGACGTCGGACGATGCTTGATACAACGTAACCTCTCCGCCTTTCAGATCGGTAACCTTGTCCGTGAACGTTGTAATGTCATCGACACTGACAGCCATCAAATCGTTGCCAAGAACGGCCTCGACAGCCCGCTCCCAACCAGAAGTTACCTTCAGACCGTCACGTAGCCGAAACGCCTCGGACAAACCGTGTCCGTCTATCCACGCATCGGTTTCTGTTCCCTCGGTGCCAAGTGCGGCTTGTTGCAGCGCAGATAATGAAGCAAGTTCGTGACGCATTGACTGGACAGAATTACGAGCTTCTTCCAGCGACCGCTCTCTTTCTGCGACCTCGTCTCGAGCTAAACGTAACGCCTCAATGCACGCCTCAAAATCAGCCGCCAACGCGTTGATCATTGCTTGCACTTGTTCGACTTGCTCCGCCAGATCGCTGAGACTCGAAGTCGTCGAACCCGTGATCGGATCGTGAGTGCCGAGTTCATCGCGCCGAGCACGCAACCTCAGGAGCACTTGATCCAAATGTTCCACGCGGCTCTCCTGGACATGGATTTCAGCGTCATTTGTATTCGCACGCACGCTAAATTCATCCCACAACCGCTGCAGCTCGGTGACCAAAGATTCATTCGTCGTTAATTCCGAACTCACGCGTTCAAATTCGACCTCAGCAGCTTCCAGTTCAGGCTTCTTGGCCGAGACGCGTTCCTGCAATGATTGGATCTCCACCTCATCCATCTCAAGCTGAGTCAAGGCTTCGGTCTGACGAAGAACAACCCCCTTGCGATCCTGGCCCAGCTGAACGATTCGTTCCCGATTAAACTGCATACCTTCCTCGAGCCGTGCAATATCGGTGCCTAACTTGTAGTACTTGCCCTGCGTGTCGTTGAACTTGTCAGTGGTCCGAGATTGCTCTGCTCTACCTTTTTCCAGTGCCGTATCAAGGCGTTGAAGCTCGGTCCTATTGCTTTCATTCTGAAGATCCAGCTGCGACAGTGTTTTTTCGCGCTCGGCCAAGTCCGTCTCAAGTGCTTTTAACTTGATCGTATACAAAGCCGCGCTATTGCCGCGCTCTTCTTCTTTGAATTTTCTGTACTTCTCAGCATTTCGAGATTGTCGTTTTAGGTGGGCTAGTTGCCGATCAAGTTCGTCACGAATATCGTTTAAACGATCAAGATTTTCGACAGTGTGCTTAATTCGATTTTCCGTTTCTCGTCGACGTTCCCTGTATTTCGAGATTCCGGCCGCCTCTTCTAGATAATTGCGAAGCTCCTCCGGCTTGGCCTCAACCATCTGGCTAATCATCCCCTGTTCAATGATGGAGTAGCTCCTGGGGCCGAATCCCGTACCTAGAAAGATGTCCATGACGTCGCGCCGACGACACCGGTTACCATTCAAGTAATAGTTGGACTGAGCATCCCTAGCTACTTCGCGGCGGATAGCAATCTCGCCATACGACGCGTACGCACCACCAATTCGCCCGTCACTGTTATCGAATAACAATTCGACACTCGCCATTGCGGTCGGTTGGCGAGCACTAGAGCCGTTGAAAATAACGTCCGTAAGTGCTTCGCCCCGAAGTTGCCGAGCGGAACTTTCTCCCATCACCCAACGCACTGCGTCGATGATATTTGACTTACCGCAACCGTTCGGACCGACGACGGCACATGTTTTTCCGGGGAGGCTGACCGTTGTCGGATCGACAAAGGATTTGAAACCAGCAAGCTTTATCGCTTTAAGTCGCATTCAGTGATGAAACACTGTGCCTGTTAGTCAGCAGCGCGTAGTGTAGCTGAAGTACATATATTTCAACAACTTAAATACGTAACTAATTGTTAATAATATTTAACAAGCAACCTACGTGACCAGAGATCTTTTCTGAGACTTCGGTATGCGACCCGTTAGTGATGATTTGTTAGAAGAGATCAGCACGATAAATCAATAGGCAACTAGCACACTTGTTAGTCTATACGCATACCGCGACAATCAATTCGACTCAATGACTCCCAGGTCATCTGCAAATGAAAACCGGACAGTTGCTCCGTCTGGTGTCAAGATTTCGCTGCGCCTCTCCATATCCCCCGGATGCGCGTTGGCTGTTCCCGTAACCGACAATCGGGCAACAACGTACACATGGTCGACGGAAGAAATAGGACGTGTTGGGTCCATGCTGACCGCGTCGTCGAGGGTGACGTTAAAGGAGTCCCGGCCATCTAGCGGTCTCTTTACCACCGCGAGTGGCGGGCCCACCGTTTCCGAGCGCGCATATACAAGGAGCCAAGAAAACTCTTTGGGAATCGTACGGACATCGACGAAAACGTCCAAGTGTGGGCGCGCAGAACTCAGTTGTGCCCGCGCGGTAACAAGTCCCCGTTCGAAAAAATCGCGTTGTGATTCAGAAATTTCTTGTCGCAACGCTCGATCACTGTAACTAACCACTCGTTCATGCTGACGCCGTTGAACAGCGTCTAGCGTCAACAATTCGAGTACCGATGGATGATCGGATCGGTATGTTTGGATCCTGTCCACGACCATTCGCGCATCGGCATCGAGTATGCCACCCGCTGCCAAAAACGCCGCCTGCGCCCAATGCACATCGACGTCAAGTAGGGGTCCATCGCCCGGCGCTTGGACCATGGCAAATGCCTCGGCCGCATCCGAGAACCGCTCGGCCTTAAAATGCGTAAGTGCCAGGTAGTACCAACTCGCACGGTCTTGGGGTCGGCTCTTGATACGAACATTTAACCGTTTTGCGACGTCGTCCAGTTGACCTGGGGTCGCGTTGGCACTCATTACCACCGAGCCGATATTTCGAACGGATTCGGCAGTCGGGTCTCCCCAGTGTATGTATAAGGCTACGGACAACGCGACGACGACGACCGCGAGACTCGCCCCGACCAACATGGAACTGCCTTCATCACGGTCAACGTCTTCGTCTTCGAGGTCCGCTAGCAAGGCGACACCCAATTCTTCGCCAAGTTCCGCTCGGTCAACGGCTTCAATTAACTGAGATTTAGTTTCCGATTCGATCTCGCTGAAGCGATCTCGATATAGCGCTTTTCGCGCGTCGTCATCGGTCCAGCGCGGTTTGGATCGAAAGTACACGACACTAACCAATACCCAAGCGGATGTGGCGAGCAAGACCACACCCATGCCGAAATAGGTCGGAATCATTGTTTGCGGATAGCCTCCAACCGGGCTCGTTCATCATCGGAGAGGAAAACCCGTGTCACGCGACTACCGATTCTCCGAAGTACCAAAATACCGGCCAACAGTAAGATGGGCGGTCCGAACCATAGGATCCACGTATTCGCTCGAACTGGCGGGTCATACAACACAAAATCTCCGTATCGATCCTGTAAATAGCGACGCACTTGATCGTCAGTCATCCCCTCGTTGACCAATCGATACACAGTGCGCCTCAAATCCCGTGCGACCGGCGCGTCGGAACCGGGAAGATTGGTGTTAAGGCACTTGGGACAACGGAATTCTGCGATGAGGTCGTTATAGCGCAGCCGTTCACCTTCATCCTCGAACTCAAAGGCGTCGATAGTGGATACCGCGACAATCCAAGTCGCAAGCATCCCCGAGATAAGCGAACTAACCATCGGTCAAAGATTCCAAGATTGGTAAAAGCTCTCGATTCCAGTTTCGATCGTTCACATCGCCCACATGCCGAAACCGTATGATGCCGTCAGCGTCCACGATAAATGTCTCTGGCGCACCATATACACCGAGTTCGACGCCCAAATCACCCGTCGCGTCCACGATCGTGAAATCGTAAGGGTCTCCGTAGAGACTCAACCAACGGCGAGCCTTCTCGCTGTTATCGCGGTAGTTAATTCCCACTATCGAAATTCCCGTTGCCCTCCTTATGTCCATCAGGGTGGCGTGTTCGTGCAAACAGGTTGGACACCACGTCGCCCAAACGTTTACCAATCGGATTTTCCCTAACAACGATTGTCGCTCTAACACCTTCCCCGACGACAGTTCATCTAGTTGAAAAGGGGGGAAGGATTTCCCAACCAGCGCCGAGGGTAAGTGTGAGGGATCGTTGAGATGAAAACCTGCATAAAGGATCGCTACTAATGCGATAAAGCCGATAAACGGCGCGAAAAAAACTGTCCGTTTCACGTCACCTTAACCGCTGAGGCTAGGCCGCCCCGCCGCAACGCCAAACGGCGGTATCGACCATCCATGACCGCAAGTAATCCTCCGAAACAAACCAACAATCCCCCGCACCACACCCAACGAACCAACACTTTCTCCTGGATTCGCACACCCCACGAGCCATCGGGCAAGGGTTCCCCTAATGCAATGTATAGGTCCTTAAAAAATCCGGCATCGATGCCCGCCTCCGTCATCACACTGTTGCGCGCCAAGTAAGTTCGCTTTTCGGGATAAAGACTTATGTCTCCCACATCAAATTTCGCCCGTTGTGCCACATAATTAGGTCCGTTAACCGTCGTTACGGAAGTGAACTGGTATTCCCGGGCATTCAGTTCGACCGTATCGCCTGGCGACAACCGAACCTCGGTTTCATGTGAGAACACAGTTGTGATCGCCACGCCCACAGCGCCAATTGCAAAACCGACGTGAGCCAATAGCATGCCAAGGTAACCAAACGGACGCGCACCTTTCCGCTGAATGAAGTCAGCTGTATGACTCAAAAGTAGCCACAGAGCGAGTGTCACGGCGATCACGACGCCGACAATGCTCGACGTATTCAACACCCGATCTGACAAAATCGCGATGACGAAAAACACGCCGCCAGCCAACATCGAGACCAACAAGAGCAAGCCAACTTGCCGGAACAGCCGAATCGGCGTTCGCTTCCAGCGCGCGACCGGTACCAACGCCAAAAATACCGCCAGGAGTCCCATCAACGGGACGAACAAGCGATTAAAGTACGGTGGCCCCACGGAAATCTTGTCTCCACCGGTGACTGCTTCGTACGCAAGTGGATAGAGCGTCCCAACAAACACAACGGCAACCGCAACCACAAACAGAACGTTGTTGATTAGTAAAAACAGCTCGCGCGACAGACCCATGTATGCGATACGGCTTCGTATCGCGGGCACCCTGATGGCGTAAAGCGCTAGCGAACCGCCGACCGTTATTCCCAACAACACGAGTAAAAAGACGCCTCGTTCAGGATCCACGGCAAACGCGTGCACGCTCGTTAATACGCCAGATCGCACGATGAATGCACCCAGCAAGCAAAGAGAGAAGGTCAATATAGAAAGCAGTACGGTCCAACTCCGGAACGCACTTCGTTTTTCGGTGACGGCGAGCGAATGAATGAGCGCTGTTCCCGCGAGCCACGGCATGAACGAAGCGTTTTCAACGGGATCCCAAAACCACCATCCGCCCCAACCAAGCTCATAGTATGCCCACCAACTACCTAAGGTTATCCCCACTGTGAGAAACGCCCAGGCGACATTAGTCCAGGGTCTCGCCCACCGCGCCCACGTCGCGTCCAGGCGTCCCGAAATTAATCCCGCCACACCGAAAGCAAAAGCAACCGAAAACCCGACGTAGCCCGTGTACAAAAGTGGCGGATGCACGATTAACCCAAAGTCCTGCAACAGCGGATTCAAATCTGCGCCCACCGTCGGGACATTCGGAACAAGTCTGAGAAACGGATTACTCGTCTGAAGTAAGAAAAGCAAAAATCCCGTGTTCAATAATCCCAGCGTCCCGAGTACTCGGCCATACATCTGGTAGGGTAAACGGCGACCGGCTATCGCCACGGCAAATGTCCACATTGCCATGATCAGGGTCCACAGAAGGAAAGATCCCTCGTGTGCTCCCCAAACGGCACTCACCTTGTAATACCAAGGCAGCAGCGCGTTCGAATTCGTCGCGACGTAGACAACCGAATAGTCGTCCACGAGGAAAGCATGAACTAACAAGATGAATGCAACCACAAGTGCTACAAGTTGCAAAACTGCAAACGACCCGCTGTTTTCCACCCAATTTCGCCGCCTTGTAGCAGCACCCAAGTGACCGAGACCACTCAGAATGATTGCCGCAACAAAACCGACAATGGCCGCAAGATGCCCTACCTCGGGTCCAACACTCCAAAGCATCCCAAAGGTCGCATCAAAACTCTCGACGTTTGGCACTACATTTTCGACCTTTGCGGCCGTCAAGAGTCTTCGCCCATATCCAGTAACTCCGGGGGCATGTAGTTTTCATCATGCTTGGCGAGTACTTCCTTCGCGTAAAAGACGCGGCTCGCATCGAGTTGACCGACCACGAGAACCCCTTGTCCTTCGCGAAAGAGACCCGGCAATATTCCTTGGTATCGAACCTCAAAGCGGGATCCTCGAAGATCGGATAACACAAAAGAGACCGCGAGGCCCTCGGGTTCGTGCGCGAGGCTACCCACTTCCACCATGCCGCCGGCCCGAATGCGTTTTGCGATCGGGGCTTCTCCACCCACAATCTTTTGCGGCTCGTAAAAGAGATCCATGTTCTCTTGCAACGCAAACAACACCACCCCTAACGTTATCGCACTGCCAAAAAGTAAGAACAGTCCGATGGCCATACGCTGCCTACGAAGTGGGCGCATTTACGTACCGCCCTCTTTGGTTGGTTCCTTGTTCCCAGCTAGCAGCTTGTTCTTAGCTCGAATTGGCCACGCCCCAAGCACAACAAGCGCCACAACACTTAGACCGTATACGCTCCATACGTACAGACCATACCCCCCCATCGCGGCCCAGTTATAGAATTCATCGATCAAGGTTACTTACCCCTCGTAAAGGCTCGAACCCATTCGGTCGCCCACTCACGTTTAAGGACCTCTACTCGCATCGCTGCCAAAATCACGCCGGCGACGAATATATAGAAACCGATCGCGTTGAAAAGGAGAGGCCATAACATGCTTGTCTCGATCGCGGGTTCGTCAACAAAGGTGATACTCGCTGGTTGGTGCAACGTCGCGAACCAGTCGACCGAATACTTAATGATTGGAATGTTGATGACGCCCACCAGCGCAAGGATCGCAACGGAATAGGCGGCCCGGCCCGGCCGTGGGATCGCTTGGCGTAATGCGATAAGCCCGAAGAACAGAAACAAAAGGACCAATACTGACGTCGTCCGCATGTCCCACACCCAACCAGTACCCCACGTCGGCATGCCCCACAATATGCCACTCGCGAGAGCTAGCATCGTCAAGACTGCGCCGACAGGCGCCGCCGCCGCGATGAAAACATCTGCCATCTTCATACGCCAAACCACATAGACAAAGCCCGCGACGGCGCAAGCGAAATAGACCATCTCGGCCAGGTGCGCGCTCGGAACGTGCATGTACATGATCCTAAAACTATCGCCCTGGTATTTATCAGGAGGCGCTAACACCAAGCCCCAAAAGCTGCCAACGATTAGGCCTAAAGATCCGCCGATGTATAAGCCACGGACCCACAAGGAAGAACCCTGATAAAAAAAACGGGGAGAGCCCATGCGGTGAAATACATCCTTTATCGCGCCCATATCAATACTCCTGACTCCCCCTCAGCGCCGCGCCAATCGCGAAGGGCGCAAGTGTAATCGATCCCGCTAACAAGACGATTAGCCAAAGCACTGGCGCAGTTGCTGTGGCTCCATCTAATACTCGATAACAAGCGCCCGAACCAAAAATCAGAACGGGAATGTATAGGGGCATCACCAATACGGCTAAAAGTAATCCGCCCCGACCGAGCCCCGCCGTCAATGCCGCTCCAATCCCTCCTATTAGCGTTAGCACCGGCGTGCCGAGCAAAAGCGTTCCGACAAGGATCGCTATTATTTCAAATGGCGCGTTGATAAATACCGCAGCAAGCGGTGAGAGGATCGCGACGGGCAGTCCACTCACACTCCAATGCGCTAATAGCTTACCCAGCACTCCTAGAAATAATGGCCGACTATCCAGCAACATTAATTCTAAGCTGCCGTCGTCATGGTCACGTTGAAAAAGATTTTCCGTCGACAGCATGGCGGCAAAAAGCGCGACGACCCAAACAACCCCAGGGGCCACTCGAGGCAACGTTTCGCTGTCGGTTCCTACCGCAAAAACGAACAGAGATAAGGCAAGTACAAAGAATGCAATCGGATTGGCAGTCTCAGTCCGCGCCCGAATTGCGACCAGGAGGTCACGACGAAATTGCACCCCAAAATTTCCCATCATGCGCCGAGCTCAAGCACCCGGGTCTGTGGGAATTCGAGTTTGACGTGCGTCGCACAAATACACCCACCACCCGCGCTCCGATGCTTGGCGATGAGGTCCCTAACTAGCGCGACCGCATCGTCGTCCAGTGAGGTCATTGGCTCATCCAACAGCCAGAGACGTGACTCCGAAACACATAATCTTGCCAGCGCGGCTCGACGCATTTGACCTGCCGAAAGGGTACGGCATGGCGCGTCTTTGTACCTGTCCAAACCCACAGAGTGGATGGCGGATAATAGCGTTTCTGGACTCACGTCTCTTTCTTGCAAACCAGCACACCAGCGCAAATTTTCAAGCGGACTGAGCAATTCGTTCAATCCCGGCCGATGGCCCATATAGAGCAGGCCAACCGCGTGTTGTATGACACCCTCATCCGCTTCAAACAGTCCCGCCAAACATCGGAGCAACGTCGATTTACCACTGCCGTTCGGACCCCAGAGTTCCAAGACGTCGCCAGAAGCAACCGTTAGACCGAGTCGGTCGAACAGTCGCTGACCCGCGACCGTACATGTCAGCTCGTTTACTTCGATCAATGATTGATTCAAAAGAAGGGCGGTTCGATGCAGATGCGTTAAGCGCGATTATAGTGGGCAGACGCACGTTCGACATCCGGTCTGTAGATCGTTGAAATGCCTCCCCCGCTCTGGTTGATCTATTCCCTGGTTCCGCAGCGACTTCGATCGCTCATCGTGCGGTCAACGAAGAAATACGATATACAAGGCGTGGCTTAAGAAAATGCGCTAAACCAGCTTTGAACCATGACTCTCAATCGACAAGTCCCGCGATGCCTTTGATCAGTCCGCGGTCAATCAAACGATCGGTCTTTTCACGGTCTGTTATTCGTCTGATGACCAGAATCTTGACCCTCAGCGCAGCCCTGTTGCTTAGCGGCTGCGGAGGTTCAGGATCGAATACAGTAAATCCGCCCGCGAGTGGCAACGAAAGTATCGCCAGCACAACGGAATCAAACACATCGTCCGAAGAAGGTTGGGTTGAAGGAGAGTTCGAAACGCCAGGAAATTTTCGCTATCTCTGCGCGAATCCCCGAACCGGTGACGATCCAGCGACCGGTAGTGCATACCTCGATGCAGTGGGTACAACGACGGATGAAAACAACTGGTTGCGTTCGTGGAGCAATGAGCTCTATCTCTGGTACAGCGAAATCGAGGATCTCGATCCCGCTGAGTATTCAACGTCGGAATACTTTGACCTGATGAAAAGTTTCGAAACGACTGCGTCAGGCAATCCCAAAGACAAATACCACTTCACGTACGATACGGAAGAATGGCGACAGCTATCTCAATCCGGAATCACTGCGGGTTATGGAGCAGAGCTGGCCATTTTATCTTCTTCCCCTCCCCGAGAAGTTGTGGTCGCGTTTACCGAACCGAACACTCCTGCGACTGCCAGCGACGTGAACCTTGCTCGCGGAACAATCATCGTTGAGGTTGATGGCGTCGACGTTGAGAATGGGTCGGACACGGCGACCCTAAACGCCGGTTTATTTCCCGCGACGACGGGAGAAAGCCACGAATTCTCGGTGAGAGACCTCGGCGAGACCGAACCGCGCACAGTCACCATACAATCCGCGTTGATTACCCAAGACCCCGTACAAAACGTCAAAGTGCTCGCTACAGATTCTGGCGATGTTGGTTATATGCTGTTCAATGCACATCTGGCACCTTCTGAACTTGAACTCATCGATGCCGTCGAGTCCCTTAGCGGAGCTGGCGTCGTCGATCTCGTCCTCGACCTTCGCTACAACGGTGGGGGCTATCTCGACATCGCGAACGAACTTGCTTTTATGATCGCCGGTTCGGAACGCGCGACAGGAAAGGTATTCGGCGAGATCCAGTTCAACGATAAACACCCTTCCACGAATCCCGTCACGGGGGCTGCTCTCGAACCGGAACTTTTCCATACCTCCGCCCGCGGGTTTTCGGCTTCCGAGGGAGTAGCTTTACCCGTGCTTAATCTTGAAAGGGTGTTCGTATTGACGGGGCCCGGTACCTGTTCGGCGAGTGAATCCATTATCAACGGTCTCCGTGGTATCGACGTCGAGGTAATCCAAATCGGGGCATCCACATGTGGCAAACCCTATGGTTTTTACGCGTTCGACAATTGTGGAACCACCTATTTTTCGATCCAGTTTCGTGGCACCAACGCAAAGGGGTTTGGCGATTACACCGACGGGTTTTCGCCAACCAACGATCCATCGCCCGGAACGGCGCTGCCCGGTTGTTTTGTCGCTGACGATTTAGGCCACGCTCTCGGAGATCCCTTAGAGGACCGACTCAACACCGCCCTCGCCTACCGCAACAATCCGGATTGCCCGGCCTTAGCCAAAGCGGCCGCCGCGAATAAATTGACTTCGACTTCGGACGTTCTTGCCAACGGGAAGATCGAACAACCTTTCATCGGATCACTAGGCGTGTTGAGCCATTGACGATGCCCGCACACTCGCGACACGCTGGAACCTCCTGGTCCACATGAAACGAACACGTTCGTAAATTAAGGGGCGGTGTCCGTCCTGGAAACTCGATAAACCGCATTGGCGAAATCGTCTGAGATATAGATGTTGCCCTGGTGGTCCTCCGCAATCTCAGCTGGCCGTCCGATCACATCATCGTCGAGCAGGAAGCCAGTCAGGAAATCTTGGGCAATAATCCCGTTCGCATCCCATTGCAAAGAAACGACCTTGTATCCGTCTTTACGGCTCCGATTCCACGAACCATGCAACGCCACCAGCGCCGCGCCCACCATATCGGGGCGATGGGTGGGTGAGCGCAAAAAGACGATTCCAAGCGGCGCGTTATGTGCGGGAAAATCAAAAACCGGCGATATCGAGTCAGCAATTAACGTTTCGTTACCGCTCCCAAGATCCGGATCCGGGACGCGATCCCCATTCGCATAGGGCCAACCATAAAAACCCCCAGCCCGAATGCGATTAAGTTCGCACGGAGGGAAATTATCGCCAAGCAAATCCCGACCGTTGTCTGTCGCGTAAAGTTGTCCATCCTCGGGCGACCAATCGAAACCCGCTGAATTCCTTAGCCCCGTTGCAAAGAGCTTCTCACCCGAGCCGTCCAGCTGATACTGCAATAATGCTCCGCGACGTACATCGTTCTCTTTGCAAACATTGCAGCTCGATCCGACCGCTACGTACATTAAGCCATCAGGCCCGATCCGCAGTGTTTTTTTCCAATGATTGCCGCCTGCCGGAAGACCCTGGACCAAAACCTCGTATTCTCCCGATATCTGCCCTCCGTCAAAGGGGACGCGACCAATCCCGTCCTCCTCCGCGACATAGAGGAACCCACCGTAAAGATCCAACCCATTAGGCCCATTCAAACCTTCCAAAACGACATCGTAACCGTCCGACCGGCCGTCGCCGTTAGCATCCGAGTAGAGAATTAGAACCTGACCGGTCCCAGGCGATGCAACAAGCAGATGATTCGCATCCGTCACTCGCAGAACGCGCGCATCTTTAATCCCCACCGCAAACAAAGTTACTTGATAGCCATTGGGGGCTTTCAACCGTGCGGATACGATGGCGTCGTCTACCCTCGGTGGGTCAACGTAGCCTGGGAAGAAATTACCCAACATACCGAGCGGAACGTTCACGGGGGGCAGAACAATCCAGATTGCCAGTAATAGCAACGCCAGGACGACTCCAAGACCAATGAATACTCGACGCAAAATCTTCATCACCGCTATCTCCAACTCGTTTTTTTGCGGACAACGCCGCGGCCGCACGAATAATGACTCCCGTCAATCGGATACGAATGCGAAATCAATGTTGAGATCAACGCTTGGGCCCGTTTCGCGTAATTAGTTGCGTACTTCCGAGCTTGGAATCGTACGTGATCATGGCCGTGCCCTCCTCGAGTTGTTGCAGGATCTCCGTACGCTTCGATTCAAGCGTCCCATCGGTCACTCCACTTTCGCGGGTAATGTACTCATCAATGACTCCCCATAGCGCCTCGTCAGAAAGCGCTTCATGAGGTATTTCGATCACCTAGTACCGCTCCTCCGTCTGTTCCGCTACACGCAACAACCGCAATTGCTGCTTGAGACCAGCAAAGTCGAACAAATTGGCGTCGGCTAGATGAGAAGGCACGACGTTTTGCATGGCCCGCGCGATATTTTCCACGCGCCCCGGCTGAATCTGATCCCATTGCTGGCACATCTCTTTGACGACCTGCCGTTGCAGGTGTTCCTGTGAACCGCAAAGATTGCAAGGAATAATCGGGTGTTGTTGGTACTCGCTGTAGCGGGCGATATCACGTTCACGGACGTAATACAGGGGGCGAATCACGACATGTGCACCATCATCAGAGAGGAGTTTTGGAGGCATTGATTTTAATTTACTGCCAAAAAACATATTGAGAAAAAGTGTTTCGACCGCGTCATCGAGGTGGTGCCCCAACGCGATCTTCGTAGCGCCTAATACGCCGGCTCGCTTGTAGAGAACACCCCGCCGGAGTCGCGAACAAATTGGACAAAAGGTTTTACCTTCAGGCGTCAGATCCCTAACAATCGAAAAGGTGTCTTCCTCAACAATGTGATATTCGACGTCAAGTCCATCGAGGTAACGAGGGAGAACATCGGAGGGGAATCCAGGTTGTTTCTGGTCGAGGTTCAATGCGAACAACGTGAACCGAACCGGTGCGTTACGCTGCAAGGAACGCAACACATCCAACAGCGTGTAGGAATCCTTTCCACCCGAGAGACAGACCATCACTCGATCGCCTTCCTCGATCATCGAGTGGTCGACGACGGCTCGCCCGACCAAACGCCTCAACTTCTTGCTGAGCTTATTACGTTCAACGTTTTGGTTCGCCATAACGGCGAGAGTGTGCGATTGGAGATATCGAATAGCAACGGCTTGCCGGACAATTCAACGAATCCTAATTCCTTGCATTCGGACTCCCGGTCTCTATGATTACGCCGCGACCAATTACTGTGGCGCACGAGCGTACGACTCGTCACGTGGATGAACCGCATAATGGTGAAAACGGCCTAAATCACCAGAACCCTTTTAAAGATCTGCGGAGACTGGCGAGCTAGTGTCTTGCATCAGGAGATACCTATGGGACTCGAACACCAGGGCGAACCGACCAATGTCGACGAAGCAGATGATGCGCTGCACCGTATTCGACACAGTCTCGCGCACGTGTTGGCACAGGCTGTACTTGAAATGCGACCGGGTACGACGCTCGGATTCGGCCCCCCCGTCAAAGACGGGTTTTACTACGATTTCATCCTCTCTGAACCCATAACCGACGAAGATTTCCCTAAGCTCGAACAACTGATGCGTCGCATCATCAAAAAAGGCCAGCGTTTTTACCGAGAAGAGTTACCTCACGACGACGCTCTCAATCGACTCACGGAAATGAACGAGCCGTACAAGCGCGAATACGCGCTCGAACTCTTGGATCGCAACGAGCTTACCGAACTTTCATTTTACCGGAACGGACCATTTCTCGACATGTGTGAAGGGCCCCACGTCGACACGACGCGCGACATCCCGAGGGATGGCTTTAAGCTCCGTAGCGTTGCCGGCGCGTATTGGCGCGGGGACTCAGACAACGTGATGATGACCCGTATTTACGCGTGGGCATTCGGTGATAAAGAGACCCTCGATCTTCACCTAGACGCGTACGAACAAGCCTTACTACGAGACCACAAGAAACTTGGTCGAGAACTCGGCATCTACACCATTGACAATGACATTGGCCGGGGATTGCCGCTGTGGTTACCCAACGGCACAGTCATTCGCGACGAGCTCGAAAAGCTGGCCAAAGAACTCGAGTTCAAAGCCAACTATCAGCGTGTCGCGACTCCACATATCGCCCGTCGAGACCTCTTCTATCAGACGGGTCATTTGCCTTACTACGCCGATGGCATGTATCCGCCAATGGAACTGATCGAAGAAGGCGACGACGGGGAACAGGTCAAAGAAGCTTATGTCTTAAAACCCATGAATTGCCCGCATCATCACAAGATTTTTTCGTCAGAACCACGCAGCTATCGGGACCTGCCGCTGCGCCTCGCGGAATACGGGCAAGTGTATCGATTCGAAGAGTCGGGCGCCGTTGGCGGACTGATGCGTGTTCGCGGGATGAATATGAATGATGCCCACATCTACTGTAGCGAAGATCAGATCAAGTCCGAATTCAGAAACGTGATGGCGCTGCATGATGAAGCCTACGCCATTTTAGGCCTGGACAATTACTACATTCGCCTTTCCCGCTGGGATCCAGACGATCCCAAGGGAAAAGACAAGTACGTTGACGACCCAAAGTCGTGGGAAACCTGCGAACGCCTCATCGCTGAACTCTTGAACGAAATGGAAGTGGCCTACGTCGATGGGCCCGGAGAAGCCGCGTTCTACGGACCCAAAATCGATATGCAGTTTCCTACGGTGACCGGTCGTGATGAATCGGTCAGTACCATTCAACTAGACTTTGCGGTTCCACCCCGATTGGGACTTTGTTACGTCGGATCCGACGGAGCCGATCATGTGCCGTACTGCATTCATCGAGCACCCTTTTCGACACACGAACGATTCGTTGCCTTCCTGATTGAACACTTTGCGGGTGCGTTCCCAACATGGCTCGCGCCAGTTCAAGTCCGCGTGTTGACGGTCTCAAATCAGTTCACGGAGTACGGACAACGAGTCGTCGACAAACTTCGAGCGCGTTTCATACGCGCCGAACTCGGCTCCGCCAGCGACACGGTTTCCAAGAAAATCCGCGAGGGCACGACTCAAAAAATCCCTAACCTAGTGGTCGTAGGCGAACGAGAGGCACAAGACAGCACAGTGACCCTTCGGCGTTACGGTATTGAAAAGCAAGAAACCCTGACGCTTGACGCTCTAGAGCGCACGCTAGTCGAAGCCATCGAACAGCGATCTCTAGAACTTCCGTTGAGCTGATCGGGTAGAGGGCCCCAACGGTTCTTTAACTCAGTTTGACGCCTGTGCGGTGTGGCGATTCGAGCCAGACAAATTGATGTAATCCATCAAAATATTCCCCGTCTCGATGATCAGTGGGTCGGGGTCTTCGTCGCTACCGGAAATCTTCTCTGCTTCTCGTTGCGATCGACGCGTCTCAAGCTCTTTGAGATTCGTCACCGGATCTTCTCCTTTGGCAATCAGCAGCGCGTTTTCGAGATCGAGCCGCCACACATCGTCGGCCTCTTTTTCATTCACACGGGTCGCTTGATTAAGGGATATGTGGGTTTCAGCACGCTTCTGTCTCCTCCAGTCAGACAGTGACCGGAGATAAGCGAAATCCGGATCTTGCGCGACCCTTCGCTCGTGATTCATCCTGAGCCGATCCAGATAAGGTTCAACCCCATTCGTCTGCCGATACGAGGTGGGCTTGATTGTGTCCCAAGTAAGCGCATCTTCCAGCGTACTCTCACCGATATTATCGATACCGAATACATCGGGGTAGGTAATGTCAGGGACGATGCCTTGATGCTGCGTGCTGTCTCCGGATACACGGTAAAATTTTGCTTCGGTAATTTTCAATTGGCCCCGGTTCAAGGGCACTAACGTTTGCACCGTACCTTTGCCGAAAGTCTGGGTCCCGATCACCAATCCCCGTTGGTAATCTTGAATCGCTCCAGCAAAAATTTCGGATGCCGACGCAGAAAGTCGATTGACGAGTACGGCAAGCGGGCCATCCCAGGCTGTTCGACCGTCCTCGTCTCGATAGACCCTTGCGTTAGGCCGGCGCGCTTTTCGTACTTGAACGGTGGGACCCGTTCGAATAAATAGTCCCGTCAGCGACTGTGCTTCTTGAAGCGACCCGCCCCCATTGCTTCGTAAATCAACGACCAGCCCGTCCACACCCTCAACTTTCAACTCCTCGATGAGTTTGTTTACGTCGCGCGTCGTGCTTTTGAAGTCCTTATCGCCACGACGCACCGCATTAAAATCAACATAGAAAGTTGGGATCTCCAGGACACCAATTCGGACGTCTCCCAACTCACTCTCAAGCGTGAATACTCTTTTTTTTGCAGCCTGATCTTCTAGTTTTACCGTATCACGCTTAATCCGGATCACCCGACTAGATTCTTCATCACCGGAGTTATCGACAAGACCGAGTCGCACAATCGTGCCCTTCGGACCTCGAATCAATTCGACGACATCGTCAAGGCGCCAGCCCACCACATCGATGAGTTTGCCGCGTTCGCCCTGTCCAACCGACACGATTCGATCCGCCGGCCTTAATTCCCCCGCTTTATCGGCTGGACCCGCGGTCACGAGTCTCACCACCGACGTGTAATCGTCTTCCGTACGCAGTACTGCGCCAATTCCTTGCAACGAGAGCGACATGGTCATATTGAAGTTTTCGGACGACCGAGGCGAAAGATATTGGGTATGGGGGTCGTACGTCGACGCAAACGCGTTGATGTATAGCTGAAAAGCATCTTCTGATCGAGTTTGTTGAGCCTGTTTCAACCGATTCCGGTAGCGCTTAAGCAGTACGTCCTGAATGTCACCAAGATCTCTATCGCTAAGCCGCATACTAAGAATCGATGCTTTTAAACGACGGTCCCACAATGCATCGTTCGCAGTTTCATTTTCAGACCAAGGGGCACCTTCGCGGTCAATCTGAAGTGTCTCGTCGGCATCAAAGTTAAATTTTTCGACACCATCTTCGAGCCTCGCTACGAGGGCATTTAAGCGCCTCAAAAGACGGTCATGAAACGTATTGTAAATGGCAAAGGCAGGCTTCAAGTCAGCGTGCTTCAACGCGTCGTCTAACTGGTAACGATACTTGTTGAGTGCATCGAGATCAGATTGAAGCAGGTAGGCGTGCCCGGGATCCAAGGTGCTGACGTACTTATCGAATATCTCGCTCGACGCCGAGTCGTCCAACGGCTTCTTAAGGAAGTGGTTGTGGCGAATCTGATCCACAATGGTGAGACTGGTCCGTGGATGGATGGCGAGCGGCTCAAGTTCGCGAACGTGACTTCCATCGAGCCCGACTTGCTGTCCTTGGGCAAAAGAAACGGTAGAACCGACGAACGCTAGAACCGCAAGCCGTCCAGCGGTTAGTTTGTTTCGATTGCCCATACTGCGTTTAGTTCCCTACACATCGGCGCTTAGAGATTACAGATAAGTCGTCTGAAACCTGCCTGCCAGCACGGATATTTTTGTGCGGGCGGATAGCTCCGCACGAGTGTCGCATGGGGAGACTGGAATGTAACCCCGGCTCAGCGTTTGCCAACGTCATGAGGAATGGCACATTTTTGCGGGGCACGGAATAATGCGGTCTCGTCGTAACAAGGACCACTCATGCGAACGAAGTGTCACCGCGGTCGAAAAGTACTGTCCACCGCTAGCTTAGTATGCGCCATGTTTCTGTGTGCCTGCGTACCCAGCGTTAGCTCCGAATCGACGTCACCGAATGATAGCGACGAGAGCGTTAAAGCAACTCATCGATTGCCCGAGTCGATGAGCGGAGAAGCGTTTCTCGAAAAAAACAGGACCCTGCCCGGCGTCATTACGACAGACTCGGGCCTCCAGTACAAAGTTCTCGTGCAAGGCAGCGGTTCTCGTCCAGGACCAAGAGATACGGTCAGCACGCACTACGTGGGAACTTTGATTGACGGTACAACCTTTGACAGTTCCCGAGCACGTGGATCGCCAGCACAATTCCGAGTCGACGGGGTAATTCGAGGCTGGACTGAAGCGCTTCAATTGATGCCTGTCGGATCCAAATGGATGCTCTACGTCCCATCCTCCTTGGCGTACGGCTCTCAACGTGTCAGGCCGCACATTGGTCCTGACGAGACCTTGGTATTTGAAGTTGAATTGCTTGCTATCGTTGGAGGTTAAAGCCGCTATCTGCATCACCCTTCGATCTCGAGCTAAACGACTGGCCGATCGGGCCGGCGCGTCCTACAAGCTCTCCTTAACGTTGCACTGAATATGACTCACGTTGCGATCGCGAATACGCATCGACGGTTCCCCAGACAATTGAGACCAAGGACGCAGCCCTCTACTGGTCCTCGATATTGCGGATCGAATCGTCAGTATCAGACGTCCCAGTCGACCTAAGCAACGACGTCAAATGAAACGAAGCCTGACACGAACCGCCCTCCTCGGCAGCATCACCACGATCATTGGTATCGGCTGGCTGGCCAACGAATTCGAGCTCGATCTTGATCGACTGCTCGAATTCTTGTTATCCAGCACGCTGATCGTCATCGGCTGCATCATGTTGGCCGCACTCGTCGTGGTGTCTCGTCGAATACTTCGACGCAAAACTCGGAGTCCACAAAATAATCAGGGAAGATCGGTAAAGAATCGAGCCAACCTTGGTAAATAGTAATTATCGAGATCCACTGAAAACGCAACCGCATGAGCTCGGCCCATGATGCGGTCTCGTGTAATCAGTCCGATCCTCCTCGAGTCACTGCTGTTATCACGATTGTCGCCGAGCATCATGTAATAACCCGCCGGAATTTCTTGCGGCGAAAACGTCGAGTAGGTCCCGGTGGCTCGGCGGTTTACCATAATCACGCGGGAGTCACCTAAAACGCTCTCGCGAAAAAAACGATGGGCATTTGTATTAGGGATGGGAAGCTCCGCAACTTCGTCAGCCCCTAGAGGTTCGTATTTGGCCTTATCACCGTTTACAAAAAGCTGGTTCCGACGCAATTCAACCACGTCACCGGGTATTCCGATCACTCGTTTCACAAAGAGACGCTCATCTAGAGGATTATCAAACGTGACGATGTCTCCGCGACTCGGTTCGCTCCACCGAAAAATTCGGAGCCATGTGAAAGGAACCGCAAGGTCGTATGCCAATTTATCTACAACGATTCGATCTCCTGGCAGGATCGAGGGTTTCATGCTGCCAGAGGGGACCTGATTCCAATCCGCGATGGCCGAGCGGAAAACAAGCATAACGACCACGAACACAACAAAGCTTCGCCACTCACTCCACAACTTATAAAAGCGGTCATTCACGAAATAAACACCACCCTCGCGAAACTCAGTTCAGCCAGCGATCGCGTTTCGACGTATTCGAACAAATCGTTTCTCACGACGATTAATGATTTCCTTCTTCGAATTGCGTCAACTGTTGCGGACTCGCCTCGGTCTGATATTTTTTCTTCCAATCAGCGTAAGACATGCCGTAAACGATTTCACGAGCCGACTCGTAATCAACATCTGTACCGCGTTCTTCCGCTGCTGCCACGTACCATTTGGACAAACAATTGCGGCAAAAACCCGCAAGATTCATGAGGTCAATATTCTGCACATCCGTCCGTTCATCCATGTGAGCGAGTAAGCGCCGAAAAACCGCGGCTTCTAACGCTTCCTCCGATCCGCTTTGATCCGTATTCATGTCGTTACTCCTTTTACTGACCGGAATAGTAACTGAACTATGTTTCAATGCCGCAAGGCGAGAAACAGTTCAGAGGCATCCATGGAACTTTTACTGAGTCCCGAAATCTGGGGGGCGTTCATCATGCTGACGATGCTGGAAATCGTCCTGGGTATCGACAACATCATCTTCATCACGGTGTTAACAGATCGCTTGCCCGAACATCAACAAGCCCGAGGGCGGTATCTGGGACTCGCACTGGCCATGGGTTTGCGCATATTGCTGCTGCTTTCTATCGCGTGGATCATGAGCTTGACGGCCACGGTTTACGAAGCGTTCGGACAGGACTTTTCGATCCGCGACTTCATCTTGCTGGGCGGTGGCGTGTTTCTCATATTTAAAGCCACCCGTGAAATTCACAACGCGTTGGAAGTCGAGGACGAATACGACCAGGGCGCTGGCTCGGCGAGTTTTTTCGCAGTTTTGATCCAGATCGCGTTGATCGATGTGGTGTTCTCATTGGATTCCGTGATCACAGCCATCGGCCTCGTGCAGGAGATTCCGATAATGATTGCCGCGATCGTCTCCGCAGTATTAGTCATGATGCTAGCTGCCAATGCAGTGGCTGAGTTTGTTGCCGCGCATCCAAGCATCAAGATGCTTGCGCTCGGATTCTTGGTGCTCATCGGTTTTACATTAACCGTTGAAGGATGGGGTCTCCACGTCCCGAAGGAATATCTGTATTCCGCCATGACGTTCGCATTCGTCGTCGAAATATTGAACATCCGTGCTAGCAAGAGGAAACCACTGCGGCTCCGAAAAATGCAGCTGGGGGACCTTATGTTGGTACGAAAACCGGCGTAGTTCGACCTGTCTCGAGTCTGATGGACTACCGAACGAACCTCTAAAATCTGCTAGTTATCCCGCGACTGGCGCGTCGCGGAGGAATACCGGGGCGTCGTCTCGACTCTCGACTTCGCTGTATCGATAACCATCGACAGCAAACTCTTTAATGGCTTTGATCGTTTCGACGTTACCCTCAACGAGGTAGCGCGCCATGAGTCCACGCGCTCTTTTTCCATAATAGCTTAGGAACTTGTATTGACCTTTATGCAAGTCTTTGAATACTGGCGTGACGATTCGGGCGTCAATACTTTTGCTGTCCAATGCGTCGAAATACTCGTTGGACGCCAAGTTAACAAGAACCCTGCTGCGGTGATCCTTGAGATCGTCGTTGATCGAATCCGTAATCGACGAACCCCAGAAATCATAGAGGTTTGCCGCCCGTTTGATTTCGAGGCGGGTTCCCATTTCGAGGCGATACGGGTGGATCATATCCAGCGGCCGCAACATGCCATAGAGTCCAGAGAGGATCCTTAGCCGACGCTGTGCGGACGTGAGCTCCCTTGCCCCGAAGGTCCATGCCTCAAGACCCAAATAGACGTCGCCCTTGAACGCCAAGATCGCCTGCTTCTGAGGTGCCGAGTTTCTGCCCCAGTTATCAAATCGATCCGCGTTCAATTCACCCAGCTTCGTACTCACACCCATCAGGTCCGAAAGATCCGCCGGTGAAAAAGATTGCATGTGCGTGGCTAGTTCGTCCGCCCTTGCCACAAACCGTGGTTCAGTACGCTTCCGTGTTTTCGCCACAGTGTCAAAATCAAGTGTTTTTGCAGGAGACAGGACAGCCAGCACGATTTTTCCTCACTCGTAACAACCACTCAAACAACCATAGTTTAATGAGGGTGCTGCACAGATGCTATGCACGGTAAACTCGAAGGGCGCACCACTACGATCACGGCGTTTTTGCAAATGGAGGGTTGGATATGAACGTCCAACAGGAAATCGAGACTAAGTTGAACTCGCTTGAGCCATTGCATCTCGAGGTCATCAACGAAAGCGACAATCACAACGTTCCGGACGGTTCCCAGTCCCACTTTAAAGTCGTCATCGTAACCGAACAATTTAACGATACCGGACGCGTTGCCCGACACCGTATGATCAACCGCCTGCTCGAAGACGAGTTAAGTGGGCCCGTCCACGCCCTTGCAATTCATGCCTACACCCGCAACGACTGGGAAGACCGATTTGGCAAGGCTCCGATGTCACCCCCTTGCGCGGGTGGCGATGGCTCGAAAAATTAATCGCGAATGTCGAACGTCGTCACCTTTTATCGATTTGTCGCCGTCCCCAAGCCTGACGTTCTGCGCCATCGAATCACTTCCCTTTGTGAGAAGTACGCGCTCGTCGGCACGGTATTGATTGCGCCCGAGGGATTCAACGCAACCCTCGCCGCGAACTCGCGTCGCAGTCTCGAAGACTTTATCGTGGATTTTGAGGCTGACCTTCGTTTCAAGGACCTGAATTATAAATGGTCATCTTCACGTACCGACAACGCGGTTTTCCATCGTCTCAAAGTCCGAGTACGCCCGGAAATCGTCAGTTTCGGCCGTACATATCAACCGTCAAAGGCTCCGGGTCGTCGTGTCGATGCGGAGGCATGGAACGCGCTCATTACCTCACCAGATATCACACTGATCGACACCCGTAACAAGTACGAAACCGAGATCGGCGGATTTCCCAACGCGATATCCCCCGACACCATATCCTTTCGAGATTTCCCTGAATTCGTTGAACGTGAGCTCGATCCCTCAACCCACTCAAAACTAGCCCTATATTGCACCGGTGGGATCCGCTGTGAAAAAGCATTTCAGTTCCTCAGCGAACGAGGATTCGAGCATATCCATCAACTGGACGGCGGGATTCTGAACTATTTGGCCGACGTTGATGCGGCCCATAATCTCTGGTCCGGCGAATGTTTTGTTTTCGATCAGCGAGTCGCCCTCGACAGCAATCTTCGTCAGGGAAGCTACGATCAATGCCATGCCTGCCGCCGGCCTATCTCGGCCAGCGATAAGGACTCAGAATATTATCGTTTCGGCGTCAGCTGCCCTCGCTGTATTAACGAAACTAGTCCCGAGCAGAAAGACGGGTTTCGTGAACGCGAACGCCAAGAATCACTCGCACACACTCGGGGCCGTCGTCACGTTGGGACACGTCAACCAGTTTCGACGAAGCTTCATTTGGATTCATCGGAACAAGCGTCAAACACTTGACTCCTTTCGATCATGCCACGCTCTAACGACTAGCCTCTCGACCGATCATCCAATACCAGCTTTAGCACAGGCCATACATTATCCAACAGCTTTGACTGAGCCTTGGCATTGGGATGAATGCCGTCGGCTTGCATCAACTCATCAACGGTCGCAATGCCATCAGGAAAGGGGACCAACTGACTATCTGTTGTCGAGGCCGTTTCTATGAACACCGCTCGAAAAGCGTTTGTGTATCGGGGACCGTAATTGGCAGGAATGGCCATGCCAAGAATAATGACCTCAGCACCATGGTCCCGGGCAAGTTTCGCCATGACGTCCATGTTTTCTTGAATAGACTCGACGGGGTATCCACGTAGTCCATCGTTTCCGCCCAGCTCAAGGATGACGACGTCGGGCGTGTGTGCTTCTAAAATCCGCGACATCCGGACGCGTCCTCCAGCAGTCGTTTCTCCGCTGAGGCTGGCGTTGATCACATCTATCGCCATCGAATACTCACGAAGGCGTTGCTCCAACAGTGCGACCCAGCCTTGCTCGCGTTGAATCCCATATGCGGCGCTGATACTGTCGCCCATCACGACAACCGTTAGTGTCCTTTCACTCGCAGCGTTCGCCGTCGATATGAATGACACGAACGCCAGCAGCACCAAGGTCCGAAGTGACATGGCCACACCTATTCTCCGTGCAAACAAGCTAGTCAAGTCCGTACCAACCGCAGAGGGGTTGTTGACGATCTTGGATGGCGTCGACGTCGAAATCAATTCTGGCGAAGCTGTCGCCATACTCGGGCAGTCTGGATCGGGAAAAACAACGCTCTTGGGACTTTTGGCAGGCCTCGATCTACCAACATCCGGAACCGTGCATTTAGACGGAGAAGAGATCACCGCATTGTCCGAGGAAGATCGTGCAAGGGCACGAGCTCGCTGCGTCGGTTTCGTTTTCCAGACCTTTCAATTGATCGATAGCCTAACCGCTCTTGAAAATGTGATGCTCCCAGCCGAGCTACGTCGTGACCCCGAACCCATGAAAGCAGCATCTCGATATCTAGAACGGGTGGGTCTTGCCGAACGGACTACGCACTATCCACGCCAGTTATCGGGTGGGGAACAACAACGCGTCGCCATGGCTCGAGCTTTCGCTTCAAGACCGCGCGTTCTATTTGCGGATGAACCGACCGGGAACTTGGATTTGACGACAGGCGCGCGGATTGCGGATCTACTGTTTGAACTGAACCGCGAGGAACATACGACCCTCGTGCTAGTGACCCATGATGAGTCACTAGCCAGCCGTTGTGACCGCCGTATGACGCTTGCCGAAGGCAGGACCGTCTTTTGAACGTTCGTCTGATTCTGCGACTGGTCGCTCGAGATTGGCGTGCCGGGGAACTGAGACTATTGCTCGCGGCCCTCTTGGTAGCGGTGGGTACCGTTAGTGCGATCACGCTATTCGTCGATCGGCTCCATCAGGCATTGTTGGCAGAATCAACCACTTTCTTGGCCGCCGATCGCGTCGTTTCCGGTAGTCAGCCCATTCCCGATTCGTTTCGTGACGGAGCAATCTCCCAAGGATTGGCCCTTTCCGACACGTTATCGTTTCCGTCAATGGTGTACGCCGAGACGTCCGCTGCAAGGAACCAATTGGTAAGCGTCAAAGCGGTAAGCGAAACCTATCCATTGCGGGGTACATTACGAATAGCCGATCAACCATTTAGCACTGATCGCCCCACCGACTCTGTGCCTGACCGCGGGGAGGTCTGGCTTGATTCACGCTTATTCCCATCGCTCGGCGTGGTGCTCGGAGACTCGGTCCAGGTCGGCTATGAAAAACTAAGAATTTCTCGTGTCTTGACGTCCGAACCCGACCGTGGCGGGAGTTTTTTTGATCTTGGGCCCCGCGTATTGATGCGTCTGGCCGACGTACCCGCAACCCGCGTCATACAACCCGGAAGTCGCATCGGTTACCGACTCCTCCTAGCGGGCGACGAAAGTGCACTTAACGAATATCGAGACAGATTTCGGGAACAATTTATCGGCAAATTTCGTTGGCAAAGCATAAGAGAATCAAGTCCATCGATAGGGTCGGCCTTGGATCGAGCCGAGAGCTTCTTGTTGCTCGGAGGGCTACTTGCCGTGATCTTAGCTGGCATCGCCGTCGCCCTCTCGGCGAACCGGTACGCAAAGCGTCATTACGATCACGTGAGTGTTTTGAAAACGCTAGGCGCGACCCCGAACGAAATCCAATGGGGATATTTTGGCGTACTCACGGTTCTCGGCGTAGGCGGCGTAGTTTTCGGGCTGTTGCTCGGTACCGGCATTCACTTAGGGATCGTACAACTCCTTGCCACCTATCTACCCGCCAATCTACCTTTGCCGGGCTCCCGACCTCTTTTGTTGGGTGCTGCAACGGGATTCATTTGCCTCATTGCGTTCGCGCTACCACCCTTGTTGGCGCTCAAGAACATATCGCCTATGCGGGCGGTTCGACGTGAACTCGACGTCACAACCACGTCGAGCCTCATTACCTACGGACTCGGAACGTGCGGTGGATTGACCCTTCTCGTTTGGTATAGCAACAGCTTGTGGCTGACGTTCTGGGCACTTGCTGGTGGCTGTTTGGTGTGTGTGGTATTTGGCGTCATGGCAACATTATTGCTGCGCGCTGGGCGCCTGGCCGGAATGCAAGCAGGTAGCCTTTGGCGGCTCGCACTCGCCGGGTTACAGCGTCGTCGAAGAGAAAATGTTACCCAGATCATGATCTTCGGTCTCGCCATCATGTTGCTACTGATCTTGGTATTGATACGAACTTCCCTTCTCGACGAATGGCGACAACAAATCCCCGAAAATGCACCGAACCACTTCGTAATGAATGTGACCGGCACCGAGGTCGACGCAATGCAGTCGCTGCTTCAAGACCACACCGACTACGACGGCAAACTTTTCCCAATGATGCGTGGCCGTATCGAAGCAGTGAACGAGGTCCCTGTTCGGGATTATCAACGGCGAAGTCGGTCGGAAGATCGCGGTGGTCCACGTTTATCGTCCGAGCGTAACCTGACCTGGACCCGCGAACCTCCGCCGAACAACAAAATGATCAGCGGCTCCTGGTGGCCCAGCGACACTCAAGAATCTCTTGTCTCGATCGAACAGGGATACGCGTTTGGTTGGGGATTACGCGTTGGCGACCAGTTAACTTTTGATCTAGGCGGCCTCAAAGTTGTCTCAAAAGTCGCCAATATACGTACCGTTGAGTGGGATAGCTTGCGGCCGAATTTTTTCATCATATTCTCCGAAGCCGCGCTAGCCGACGTGCCAGCAACTTACATGACCAGTTTTTATCTTCCTCCCGATCGCAAACGCTTCCTCAACGATATCCTAAGCAGATACCCAACCATCACCGTCATCGAAGTCGATGAACTGATTAGCCAAGTTCAACAAATCGTTTCCCGTGTTACCCAAGCCGTCGAATTAGTTCTGGTTCTTGTCTTGGGTGCAGGCGCCCTTGTGCTCATTGCTTCCATTCAAGCAAGCCGGGATCAACGTATGAAAGAACATGCCCTAATCCGAACGCTGGGGGGATCGCGCCGACTCATCGCGGGATCACTTGCGAGTGAATTCTCCATCTTGGGATTGTTCGCCGGAGTTGTCGCCGTCGTTGGCGCTGAAATCACCGTCTACGCACTCGAATCACAAGTGTTTGAGATGCCCTATCAAGCAAGGCCATGGTTCTGGCTGGTAGGTCCACTTATAGGTACTTTGATTGTTGTTACAGTAGGTTATTTAGGCACGCGTTCATTGATAAGCACACCCCCCGCAACCATTTTGCGCGATCTCTGATCCGAGGGTCTTGATCACATGCTGGAGCGTTACCCCCGATGATGTTCCCCCAAATTCCTAATTTACACGCGCTCGGCGCGATGGCGCTTACCGTTCTCGCGCTCTGGGCCTTTACGCGAGACCGATATCCTCTCGAAATTTCGAGCTTTGGGCTGCTGGCGGTACTTGCCGCGGGCTTCGCGATTTTCCCTTTCGGAGATCTTAAACCAGCCGCTTTTTTTTATGGTCTAGGACATGAGGCGTTGATCGCCGTTTGTGCCCTCATGGTCGTGGGTCAAGGCTTGGTCGTGACCGGTGCTCTCGAACCAATCGGGAGATACCTCGCCAAATTCTGGGGGATGGCGCCATCGCTTGCATTATTTGTCACGCTCGTCCTCGGCGGTGTGTTGTCCGCGTTCGTTAACAACACACCGATTGTTGTTCTATTTCTGCCTATTTTGATCAGCGTGTGCTTGCGGACGGGATCTTCTGCCTCGCGTATTTTAATGCCCGTCGGATTTGCCACCCTTGTCGGTGGGATGGCAACGACCATCGGCACTTCCACTAATCTGTTGGTCGTTTCAATCGCGGCCGATCTAGGCGCGGTTCGATTCAGTATGTTCGATTTTGCCCTGCCTGCCTGTATCGCGAGTTTGGTGGGATACGCCTATCTTTGGCTTATCGCGCCGAGGCTTTTGCCGATCCGAAAACTCGAGCTGGATAACGCATCACCGCGTTTGTTCGTGGGTCGGCTCGTACTCGAGGAAGGCAGTCCAGTCATCGGAGCGACCGTCCAAGAAGCGCATACTGTGGCGGGCGATACGTTAAACATTCTTCGCATCCGCCGTGGTGATTCAGCCATCGTACCCAATCCCAATGAAACCCTGCGCGGCGGAGATCGGTTAAGGGTTCAAGATACCGCGACACATTTGACCGAATATGCCCAGGCGTTGGGGGCAACTCTGTACTCAAGCGATAGTTCGGATCATGCCGTTGACGAAACCCACCCTCTCTCCGCGGAAGATCAATCCGTCGCCGAAATTGCCGTCGTCCAAGGTTCGCTACTTGATCGAACAAGCCTTGCATCGATCCACTTCCAAGAGCGTTACCAGCTCGTTGTTCTGGCACTCCATCGCCAAGGAAAAGACGTACCTTCGCCGTTCGAAGAGATTGATGACGTCGTCCTCCAGCAGGGCGACGTGCTGCTGGTTCAGGGTGACCGGGAGCAAATCGCCAAACTCAAACGGTCGGCGGAATTTATGGTCCTCGACGGATCAACCGCTGTTCCGAGAACGGATAAAGCCCCGATGGCGTTCGCCATTACGCTCGCGGTCGTCGCCGCTGCAGCCACCGGGTTTATGCCAATCGCCGTGAGCGCAACGAGTGGCGTGCTCTTGATGCTGCTTACAGGTTGTCTCCGACTGGGCTCTGCGATACGCGCCATTAGCCCATCGGTATTTTTTGTGGTTGCGGCAAGCCTTGCCTTGGGCACGGCCTTGATTGAAACCGGTGCAACGGGTTACGTGACCGATGTGTTTCTCTATGTCACGCAAGGACAGTCCCCGGTGATCGTCCTTTCAGCGCTCATGCTCCTGCTTGCAATCCTGACGAACGTGATCTCCAACAACGCGGCCGCTGTCATTGGAACGCCGATCGCCATTGGCATTGCGGCTAAATTAGGACTTCCCTACGAACCTTTCATTCTCGCCGTGCTATTCGGTGCAAACATGAGCTACGCAACCCCAATGGCGTATAAAACAAATCTCTTGGTCATGAGCGCTGGGGGCTACAGATTTAGCGATTTCGTTAAGGTTGGTGTGCCGTTAACGATCATTATGTGGTTAGTTCTCACGTACGTTCTCGCAGCCATTTATCTTTAGACCGCTACTCACGGCTAACGATCGTGGCCGCAATTGCTATTTCAAGAATCTCGGCTACCTCAACGAGGGAATTCAATATGGTCTGTCCCAAGTTAGTGTAAGTTGCGGACACGGGTACCAAATCAGGTATTTGATACACCACGCATCCCGCGCTCAGGGCTGAACGCACCCCGTTTTCAGAATCCTCCAATGCCCAACAGGCCTCCGGCTCTGCTCCCAATTTCGCGGCAGCCACCATGTAGTGTTCCGGGTCCGGTTTGCCTCTTTGGACATCGTCGCCAGTGACCAACGCATCGAAATAATCAAGCACGCCGGTTAACTGCAATTTTTTTTCGGTGAGCACACGCCGCGTTTGTGTTGCCAACGCACAAGGGATGCCTTGGCTAGTCGCTGTTTCGAGCATAAGACGGGCACCCTCTTTCAACTGCAAAGCGCCCGACGCAAGTAGCTCTTCGTAGCGCTCACGCCACTCTGTAAGAACTTCTTGCAATGGAAACTGAGGACCGTAGGCGTCTACCAGAATATTTCGGGCGACGGCACCCGTAGCGCCAATGCATTGGAGGTAGATCTCGTCCCGGGCTTCGTAGCCGTATTTTTCTGTCATCTCCATAAAACACTGCAATTGCAGTCGTTCGGAATCGATCAGGGTTCCATCCATATCGAAGACAATGGCTTGAGGTAAGACGTAGATCGGTTGTTTCACTGAATATCGAAATTACAGCAGCGTTGCTATCGCCCCATCAATTCGGGAGCCGAGCTCGAACCATCCAACAACCATCAAGCTTCCCCCGCAACGAGATTATTCAATACGTATTGCAAAATACCTCCGCACCTAAAGTATTCGATCTCATTTTCGGTATCGATCCGGCTTTCAACCCTTACGGTTTGTACAGTCCCGTCCGGACGAGTAATACGGAGTTCGAGACCCTGACGAGGGGTAATTTCGACGTCGTCACCCGGCAGCGCGATGTCAACGATTTCATCGCCTTGGATAGCCAACGTCGACCTCGTCTCACCTTCGGCAAACTGCAAGGGCAAGACACCCATCCCAATGAGGTTGGAACGGTGGATCCGTTCAAAACTCTCTGCAATAACGGCTTTGACTCCTAACAAACGAGTCCCCTTTGCGGCCCAATCGCGACTCGAGCCGGTGCCGTATTCCTTTCCCGCGAAAATGACCAAGGGAATGTCCTCGCCCTGATACCGCACAGCCGCATCGTAGATAGAGAGCTGGTCTCCGGTGGGTATGTGGTTGGTATAACCACCTTCGGTACCCGGAACCATTTCATTGCGGATGCGTATATTGGCAAACGTACCCCGCATCATCACTTCGTGATTGCCGCGCCGACTTCCGTATGAGTTGAAGTCAACGACGTTGACACCGTGCTGTTGAAGATATTCACCTGCGGGACTTGCAGGTTGAATCGCCCCCGCAGGAGAAATGTGATCCGTCGTAACAGAATCGCCTAGTACCGCAAGAATCCGAGCTCGTCGAATGTCCACGCCCTGGTCAAGACTCGCGCCGACCGAAAAGAAGGGTGGCTGCTTGATGTACGTCGAATTCTCCCACGTGTAGGTATCCGCATCGCTGACGTCGATCGCTTGCCAAGACTCCGGGCCACTGAATACATCCGCATATTGGCGTTCGAACATGTCCGCCGACACCTGGTCTATGGCGTCCCGAACCTCGGTATTCGACGGCCAAATGTCACGTAGGTAGATTGGACTCCCGTCTGCGCCTTCACCGATTGGGTCTTCCGACAGGTTGATCCGCGTCGTTCCTGCGAGCGCATACGCCACAACAAGCGGCGGCGAAGCGAGCCAATTCGTACGAACTTCCTGATGCACCCTGCCCTCAAAATTTCGATTCCCCGATAGCACCGACGCCACCATGAGATCGCCGTCCGCGATCGCGGCCGACACAGCCTCATCCAACGGACCAGAATTGCCAATGCACGTGGTGCATCCGTAGCCGACCAAATGGAATCCGACCGCATCGAGCGAGGCCTGCAGACCGGTTTTTTCAAGGTATTCCGTGACAACCTTCGAGCCCGGTGCCAACGACGTTTTGACCCAAGGTTTGACCGCCAGACCACGCTCGTTGGCCTTTTGCGCCACCAATCCCGCCGCCAGCATGACGGCCGGGTTGGACGTGTTCGTGCACGACGTGATCGCTGCAATCACAACGTCTCCATGACCGAGGTCGTGGCTTGTCCCCGTCACTGGGACTCGTTTTGCGTCAAGAGCTCGACCGGTCAGTTCGAGACCTTCGTCAAAAACCGTCTTTATGTCACGCATCAGGACTCGGTCTTGGGGTCTTTTCGGCCCCGCGAGCGCCGGCTCGATCGTGCCCATGTCCAATTCAAGTGTCGCGGAAAAAACGGGTTCGTTGTCGGGATCGCGCCACATGCCTTGAGCTTTTGCGTAAGACTCGACAAGCGCTATCGCCTCAGGATCGCGTCCCGAAAGGCCTAAATAATTGACCGTTTCTTGGTCGATGGGAAAAATTCCACAAGTGGCCCCATATTCGGGTGCCATGTTGGCGATCGTGGCGCGATCGGCGAGCGGCAGATGGTCCAGACCATCACCAAAAAACTCGACAAACTTTCCGACCACGCCAAACGCACGAAGCATTTCGACGACTCGAAGGACTAGGTCGGTGGCAGTAATGCCGTCCCCAAGCCTGCCGCTGAGCCGAAACCCAATAACATCGGGAATGAGCATCGATACCGGCTGGCCAAGCATCGCGGCCTCTGCCTCAATCCCCCCAACGCCCCAGCCCAATACCCCAAGGCCATTAACCATGGTGGTGTGGCTGTCGGTCCCCACCAACGTGTCCGGGTACGCGAGTACCTCACCATTGGTCGTCTTGGTCCATACGACTTTCGCCAAGTACTCCAAATTAACTTGGTGACAAATCCCGGTGCCGGGCGGCACCACCCGAAAGTTGTCAAACGCACTCTGCCCCCATCGGAGAAAACGATACCTTTCGCGGTTACGCTCCATTTCAATCGCCACGTTTTGCTCGAACGCATCGGCGGTGCCGAAGTTGTCTACCATCACGCTGTGATCAATCACAAGATCCACCGGCGAAAGGGGGTTAATCACACTAGGGTCGTGGCCGGCGTCAACGACGGCGCTGCGCATGGCGGCTAAATCGGCCACGCCAGGGACCCCAGTAAAATCCTGCATAAGCACGCGTGCCGGTCGATAAGCGATCTCTTGGGCATCGGGCGGATTCGCTACCCAATCGCCAAGAGCACGAATGTCGTCACTGGTAACGGTAACAGCGTCCTCGAAACGTAATAGATTTTCGAACAGAATCTTGAGCGAAACCGGCAGATGGGAGACGTCGCCTAATCCTTTTTGTTCTGCCGCGTCGATGCTGAAGTAGGCGTACTCGTTTCCTCTAACCGTTAACGTTCGCTTGCTACTAAAACTATCAAGACTCATGACCCTTTAATGACCTTTCCTCGCATGGTTTCGCATTCGGAATCCGGTGGCGGACCCGTGCATGGATCCAGAATCGAGCCGCCTAGTGTACCCTTTCCTGGTCTCCCTGCTCACGATCCGCCATACCACCGAACCGGGTAGTCAGCCTCGTAAAGTAACCTCGCATTCCCTTGGAGCGAGCGCCTTATCGCCCGCTGAGTTGGGATCACGAAGCGATTTGCACGTCGATAACTTTTCCTTCTGACTGCGAGCGCTTGCCAATCGTGATCGACAAAACCCCGTTGCGAGCATCAGCAACGATGTTGCCGCCATCAGCGTCTTCGGGTAGCCGAAAACTTCGGGTGAAGCGGCCATAGCGGCGTTCCCGATGTCGCAATCGCTGGCCCTCATCTATCGCGTCAAACGGGCGCTCGCCAGAGATGCTGAGCACCCGTTCGTCCAATCGCACCGACACGTCCTTAGGGTCCACTGCTGGGATCTCTAGATCCAAGCGATATCCCTCGTCGGTTTCGCGAACGTCTACCAGCGGCAACCAATCGTGCCCTGGCTCACCCCCACGCCAAAACGTACGGCCCGTCGCACCATACCGGTCAAAAAAATCATCAAAATCCCTTAACGGATTCCATTGAACCAAGTTCATTACCGAAGCTCCTCTTTTCCGTTGTCTTCGGTATAGAAATAAGGCCTATGTCGGCACAATCAAGGCCTTGAATTTCGCAAAAACATCCCCAGACGTGGGCAAAAATCGCTAATAACCCGCCGCGCCGCCTTGGGTTCGGGGATCCTCGACACCGTGCAGCACGCCATTTACCCGCATGATGGAATTCGCGTCACCAAGGCCATATCGCTGGGGTCGAATGTCCAAATGGCCTTTGTCCCGAAGCGCGTCTAGCGTTCCCGGGGCAAATCCGTCTTTCTCGACCGTAACGGAGTCTGGGATCCACTGATGATGAAAACGCGGTGATGCAACAGCCGCCGACAACGTCATGCCGTGATCGATGACATTCACAACGACCTGCAACACGGTGGTGATGATGGTCGAGCCCCCTGGTGATCCCGTCACAAGAATCGGCTCGCCGTCTCGCAGCACAATGGTTGGCGTCATTGAGCTCAACATCCGTTTGCGAGGTTCAATGGCATTGGCCTCTCGACCAATCAAATTGAATTGGTTCAGCGTGTTCGGCTTAGACGAGAAGTCATCCATTTCGTTGTTAAGGAGAAATCCCGCACCCTCCACGACGATGTGCGACCCGTATCCACTGTTCAAGGTTGTGGTCAGCGCGACGGCGTTACCGTTTCGGTCCATGATCGAGAGGTGTGTTGTCTCCTTACTCTCCGGCGCAAAGGCCCCGGCATCCACGTCGGCAGAATTCCCGGCTTGATCCGGATCGAACCCACTAAAGCGGTTTCGCGCATAGCCCTTGTCAACGAGTTGACCAACGGGGACTGGATAAAAATCGGGGTCACCTAGGTACTCCGCCCGGTCCGCATAAGCCCGTCGCTCAGCTTCGATCATCAAATGCATGACGTCGGCACTACCGTATCCCATCGCCCGGACGGCAAAGGGTTCTATCATGTTGAGCATCTGGATCAGCAGGACACCACCGGAGGAAGGTGGTGGCATCGACACCACGGTGTGGCCTCGATAGGTACCGACAACGGGTTCGCGCCACACGGATTGGTATTCTTTCAGGTCATCAAGGCTGATGAGCCCGCCATGACGCTGCATTTCACGCACGAGCAGATCGGCCGTATCGCCTTCGTAGAATCCAGCGCGACCATGGTTAGCGATACGCGTTAGGGTCGTAGCCAAATAAGGTTGTTTCCACAGGTCGCCTGCAACGTATTTGGATCCATCGGACTTCAAGAAAGTCGCACGACCCGCCGGAAATCGACCCAATCGTTCCGACCGCTGAGCAAATTGACGCGCGATATCGGCGGGTAGAGGAAACCCGTCCCGCGCCAACTCGATCGCTCGGGCGAGGACACTGGCGCGGGGTAAGGAGCCATAGCGCTCCAACGCCGAGAGCAGTCCATCGACACTTCCGGGAACACCCACCGCTTTGTGGGTATTCCGCGACAAGCCAGGGACGATGTCGCCCTTGGCATCGAGATACATATCTCGACTCGCGTCGATGGGTGCCTTCTCGCGATGGTCATTAACAATCTGAGTCCCATCTGCGAGGCAGATCACCATGAATCCGCCGCCACCAAGGTTGCCGGCAGATGGGTGCGTCACGGCGAGGGTAAACGCCGTGGCGATTGCGGCATCAACCGCGTTGCCACCTTGTTTTAAGGTTTCTAGACCGACGTTGCTTGCGATCCGTGAACGCGACACCACCATGCCCGATTCGCCGTAGACGGTATCGGTGGCGCCCAGGTGCAGCGTACCAACGCATGCTATTAGGAAGCAGAGGAAACTCGGCGTGTTCACGGTAAGCACCCGGTCCAACCATTCGGAGGTCGATTCTCTCCTAGTACAAAACGTATCGTCAAAAAGGTTCCCTTCAGAGCAATAGGTCGCGGCGGCCAGCGCGACCCGCGTCTTGGCAAACTCTATGAATTGCATCGCTCATCGACGCACAATGGGCGACAAGTACCGGACCAGGAGCCCGTCGAATGCCGAGCACAACCAACGAAGGGGTCGAACTCTATTTCGAACTGCACGGCAACTCGGAATCGTCCAAAGGAGCTTTGGTTTTTGCGCACGGTGCGGGTGGCAATGCCCTGAGTTGGTGGCAACAAGTACCCGCATTTAGCGACGCCTACCAGGTTCTGGTGTTCGACCATCGCGGGTTTGGCCGTTCAGTTTGTCCCCCCGAACACCAAAACGCGCTGTATTTCGAAACCGATTTACTGGCCATTTTGGACGCGGCCGAGATCGACTCCGCCACCGTTGTCTGCCAATCCATGGGTGGCTGGACCGGCGTGCGAGCCGCTGTGTTTCATCCTGATCGTGTCCGCGGCGTCTTCTTGGCCAACACGCCCGGCGCGGTCCATAACCAGGCCGTCGCCGATAACTGGGCTCAACTCACCAAACGGATAACCGAAGGGGGCGGGCTTATTAATCGCGCCATCAGTGAGCCGTTCGCGTTGAATCACCCTGATCGAGCCCTGCTGTACCAGCAGATTGCAGCATTCAACACAGGAGCGGCCCCCAATCTTCGCGACGATGACGTCGGGGTTTCTCCAGACCAGGTGTTGGATAGCAAGGTCCCATTTCACGTCCTTGCCAGCGATCTCGATCCCCTGTTCCCGCCAGAGTTGTTATCGGCGGTCGCCAACGACATCGGCGCGGAACAAAGTTTTGTCGAGGGAGCAGGCCATTCGACCTATTTCGAACAACCCACGAGGTTCAACGAAATTCTGGGCGAGTTTCTGGGTACGCTGCCCTAGCGCCCCAGTTCTGCGGTGATATCGACGGGGTTTGTCCGAGCACTTTGTAACCAAACCCGATCGTCACGTCGAAACGCCAACAACGCATCGAGAAACTCGACAGGGCCCTGGTCAGGCGATTCGCTCAATAGCCGGTCGCGGACCAGGTAAAGAGAAAGATCGTGGGAGACGCACACGTCGATTTGTTTTTCTCCCACGGATTGACTCAATTTTTCACTCACCACCCGCATGAGAATCCGTGCCGCTTCCTGCGCCGGAATCAGCGCATCTTGCGGAATCGCACGGTCCGACCAGGCTGAAACGAACTGCTGCAGCGATCCCATATCGCGCATCACGCGATACATTTTCATTTGATCGAGGACATAGAAAACACCGAGACCTTCGACCGGACGGACCCGCGTACTCGATCCACCCTCGGCTGCGTGGCCGTCAAGACACAGTTGCGCAGTTTCCACACACCGCCCAGCCGGGGAGGCGTAACCACGAAGGGTATAGGCCTTTGGCAACTGACGTCCTAGCCGTTGTGATAGCTCTCTCCCCTCGTCCGTTAGAGGATTCTCGAGATCGTGAACGTCCGGATTAAATTCACGGGCAGAGTGCCGCATCAGCAACACCATATGTGTACAGCCCTCATTGGCCATCGCCTCAACTTGCGCAAGCGTCGCATCGCCATACATAGCTGGTCCTCCGCAAATCCCCGTAGCCCCGCATCTTAGGGCCGACCGCGCAATCGTGTCGAATAGCGAATACCATCTTTGCGACAACGAAAACGAGAAAAATGGGAGTGTTTTATGGGACGTCTGGACGACAAAGTGGCCGTCATCACCGGCGCTGGCAGGGGAATCGGACGGGACATTGCGATCGCGATGGCGACTGAAGGTGCTCGCATTGTGGTCAACGACCTCGGAGGCAACACCGACGGGACGGGCAGTGGCATGATCGCCGACGACGTGGTCGACGAGATCCGTGCCATGGGCGGTGAAGCCGCCTCCAACACGTCGTCCGTATCCGAGGTCAGCGGTGGTCAATCACTCCTACAAACGGCTCTCGACAACTTTGGCGGCATGGACATCCTGGTTAACAATGCCGGCATTTTGCGGGACAAGTCGATCTTCAACATGGACGAAGCCGATTGGGACGCCGTGATCGCGGTCCATCTCAAAGGCCACTACTGTTGTTCACGTCCGTTTGCCCAGTACATCCGTGAAAACAACCGAACCGGTTGCCGCATCGTTAATTTTTCCAGCGTGTCGGGTCTCTTCGGTAACTTTGGTCAAGCGAATTACGGGGCTGCCAAGGCCGGTATCGCCGGGTTCAGTCGCGTTCTCGCCCTCGAACTGGCGAAGTACGGTTGCACCGTGAACACCATCTCACCGGGCGCACTCACGCGAATGACGATCCCTTTACGCGAGGCGCGCGGCGAGGAAGTCAGCACCACGGAACTCGACACCGGCGGGCCGCAGCATGTCGCCCCCGTCGTCACGTGGCTCGCCTCCGAAGAAGCTGCAAGCATTTCGGGTCAAATCATCCATTGTGCGAGCGGCTTGGTCGGTATCATGCAACAGCCTGCGATCATCAAGAGTTTCCAGAAATCTGAAATTTGGACACTCGACGAGCTCGACAAGCGCATGCCCGAACTGATCGAAGCCAAGCAGGCCAACGACGAGGCAGCTCGTGGGTCGGGAGCGGCCAGTAGCGTCTAAGATCGGAGTTCGCTTGCCTACGACGTCGGACTTGAGCCTCGGTCGCCGGGATTTAGTGGTCTCAGAGGTAGTAGACCCAACGCATGAACCCACTGACCCCGCCGCCGACGGTCAGGTCGGGAAGGACCGGCAAGCCGCCAAATTCGTCTCCGGACTGACCGATGCTCGCGACCACACCGATTTGCAGACGCGAATGGTCTCCGGGATTGAAGTCCACCTGGGTTTGAAAGATGTGGCTCTTGTCATGAAGATTGGTAATCAGCGTCGCCGTCTGGCCAAGGATCGGGTGCCATTGGTATTGCAACCCCAACGCCAAGTAGTCCTGCATAACGTTAAATAATTCGCCACGTGCGACCCGTACGGCAAGCTCGTCCGGCAATTGAATACCCATTGGATCCAAGCGATCCATGCCAAAGGCATTATGGAAGTACTCGCCAAACACATAGGCGGAGCGATCACCAACACTAAAGCTGTAATCGGCGTTGAGGATCGCTGAAACGTACCAATCGCTTTCCCCGACGTGCGCAGCCGCGATATCCGAACGAATCAGCGCGGAGCCCACGGGTATCCTCAGCATCAGGCCAAGGATGTCATCACCGACGTGCCGAGCTCCGAGCATTTCAACTTCGGAATCCCCCATGTACCCGTGCCACTTCAGCGCGTAGCTCGACTCGTTACCTCGTACCGACCCATCACGTCGACGCCCGACTGTGAGTACCTGCAAATCGCTACCATTCGGAAAAAGACGCTCGACCAGGATGAGGTCGTCGCCCGGCTTGTAATCCCGATCCACGGCCGTTGGGCCAAATGGATTAAAGAGGTCGAGCGGCTGAAATACTCGCCCACTCCCCCAGGAAACCGCCTGGCGACCCACCGTAACGCCCCAGCCATTGTTCCGGTAACTCATCGCAAAACGGTCTAGGCGATGAAAGGCTCGATGGCTACGGCCTTCGTCCAAATCCCAGGTCAGTGACATCAATCGAGCAGCATCGGAATCTGGGGCGCGGTCCAACGAACCCTGTGTTAGTCCACCAACACCGTATGAATCTCCTTGCACCCACGTGGTGGCGTGGTCGACCTCAAAACTCCAGGGCCCGCCCTCATGCTTGAACATCAACCGGATATCGGCACTGTGATCAAGCGTCGGGGTGTGGGTCAAGGTACGCCGAACATCGTCGGGAGGTAGCGCCGACAGGGTCGTAAACCATTTCAGCCGGGCGTCAAATTCGGCGGTGTTGGCGTAAAACCCTAGAAACGCAGCGAGGAGAATCGCCCATTCACGCAGTTTCACGTGGCCTCAGGCGTTGCCCGTTGTTCGTCGGTAATTTCGCCATCCCGAAGCGTAACTTGTCGCGCCGCGTACCCCATCACCAGAGGGTCATGGGTCGCGGTTAGAATCGTCACGCCACGTTCTCTATTTACACGGGTTAACAGCTCGCAGAGTTCCTTGGTGGTATTGGTGTCCAAGTTTGCGCTCGGTTCATCCGCCAGCAACAGCACCGGATTGGTCACGATCGCACGCGCAATGGCGACACGTTGCTGCTGACCCCCCGACATTTCATTCGGGCGTCGATCTGCTAGCTCACCCAAATCGAGCGAGCTCAGCGCTTCTTCCGCCCGCTCCCGCCTGGCGCTTGATTCAATCCCTTGCAGCTGCATGATGAATTCGACGTTTTCTCGCGCCGTCAGGACGGGGATCAGGTTGTACGCCTGAAACACGAAACCGATTTTTTCGAGCCGAAGGTCTGATAGCTCCCGGGCTTTTAATCCGTCGAGCGACACACCGTCGACCTCAATGGATCCTTCGGTGGGTTCATCCAACGCACCAATCACATGCAACAAGGTTGACTTGCCCGACCCGGAAGGCCCGGCAAGGCTCACGAACTCGCCGGGTTCGAGGTGGAAATCGACATTCCTGAGCGCGTGCACGGGCGCAACCTCATCGTCGTAGACGCGGGAAACGCCATGGCACTTTACTACGGTATTCATGCTCTACTCCTCAACGTCGCATTGCTTCTAAAGGGTTCAGTCGTACCGCGCGCAGCGCCGGAAAGAAACTCGCCACGACGCCCATCACCAAACTGGCTACCACCACAAATGCCAGATCCGCCGGCATTATCGTCGGCACCAGCGTATTCGAGGAAAATCCGAACGCTTCCAACCCCTCCGAAAACGCCGAGAGATCAACCCCGTCGGACAGCCACAAACACAAACCACCCCCCGCAGCAGTACCGATCACAACGCCCATTATCATAATCAATGTCGATTCAGTCACGATTTGCAGCAGCACCGCACCGGCGCGCATACCTAACGCGCGCAGCATGCCGATTTCTCGATAGCGCTCCATGACGGCCGTCACCACCGTGTTCACCAGACCGAACACAAGTGCCGACATGACGATGATAAACAAGATGTAAATCATGGCATCGGAGAGCTGCATCATGGTGGCCGCCATGGGCTGCAACGTCTGCCAGTCGAATACATTCAGTCCGACGAACGTTGCGATTAGGCTCTGGAGCACGGTCGGTTGGTATTTTTCGTCCGTCAACCTCACCGAGACCTCGGTAACCGTGTCCGATGCCAACAACGCCTGGGCTGCCTCAATGCCGGTAAAAACATGAAATTTCTCCAACGCCGAGTGTTCGCTCTGGTAGAGCCCAGCGATCCGATAACCGGCCTCGCGGCTGCGGCCATCTGCCCCCTGGGTAACGATCACCAACCGTCGCCCTGCCTCAGTTTCGAGTTGTTCGGCGAGCGATCGACCCACGAGAATCCGCCGATCGCCTGGCCCTTCTAGTTGCTCGCCTTCGACTGTCCAGTCGGCAACAAACGAAATGGATTCTTGGGCCGGGTCGATCCCGATAAACTCGATCCCTCGTGTTTCCCTTTCGCTCATGATCACGGCGGGGACCCGGACGCGCCGTGCCCAGCCCTGCAGCTGTCCTGCGGGTATCTCAGGCGACCACTCGGACTCGAGCACAAAGCTCCTGGCAATGCCGGGATCGTCCCGATACCCGGGCTGCAAAACCTTCACGTGTCCGACCATGGAGTTGATTGCGCCATCGGCCATCTGCGCGGTCAAGCCACGCAGAAACGCGTTCAGGAAAATCACGCCCATCACGGCAAATGAAAGCGCCACGAGCATGGTCAGGTTGCGCCGACGCTGGCGCCAAAGATTACGCCACGCCAATTGCCCAATTTTTGCCAGCGACATCGCTATTCTTCCGTCATGAGAGCTTCGACCACCTTCATTCGATACAACTTGAGCGTGGAAACAACCGCTGCCAGTTGGGTCGCGAGCACAATGACCGCGGCCGCGACCATAGCAGCCTCCAGGTTGAAACGTCCACGGAGCACTTGGGGCAGGTTCAAATGTTCATACATCTCACCGACCTGCCCGAGAGACGCGATGTTGACCTGCACAAACGAAACCACTACCGCGGCTAGACTGATGCCCACCAGCAGGCCAAGGACCGACATGCACAACGCCTCGATTTGGAGCATCCCGACGATCGCCCCAGGCCGCATGCCAAGCGCGAGAAGCACACCGAATTCTTGCGTGCGCTCGTGGATCGTCATGATGAACGCATTCACGACGCCAAAGGTCACCAGCACAACAAACAGGGCGTAGAACGCGACGCCGCCGATCATTTTCATTTCCAGTTGTGCGGCCAGGTCGGGCATCAGCGTCTCCCAATTCGCTAATCGATTGCCGAATATTTCTCCGTCGTGATCATCGACGAGTGGCTGACTCGACGTGTACGTGTCGAGTTGTAGCGCAATGGCGTGGACTTCATCGCTAAGACCCAGCGCGCCGCCAAGATCGGACAACGTCACATGCACCTGCGAGCGATCGAGTACCGCCACACCGCTGGTGAATGTACCGACCACCGTGGCAACAAGGGCCGCAACCCCTGACTCCTTGCCCGACCCTAGGAAGACGACTTCATCGCCAACATCCACCCCCAGGTTACGCGCGAGCATACTACCGACAACGGCTTCACCGTCTTGTTGCAAGTAGCGTCCGGCGTCCACGCGGGTCTTTATCACGGCAAAATCTTGATCTGGATCGGTCCCAACGACCATGGCCCCCACACTCTTCTCGCCAACCGATACCAGGCCATGCGTCATCACACGCGGTGCCGCGACCCGCACACGCGGGTCTGATCGAATGCGCTCTAAGACCGCGGCAGCATGCGGCACCGTGTACTCCACCCGCGGGTCGTCGTGGTATTTCGGGTGTTGAATCTGAGCATGCCCATGCAATTGGTTCGCCTGCAGATCAATCATGGTGCCGAAAATGCCCATCTGACTTGAGTGCATAAAGACAATGAGTAAGACGATAAAGGCCACGCTCGTTATCATTAACCACGACCGGCGCATGTTGCGCCAAAGATTACGCCAGGCGATCGACACGAACGACACGCCTACGATCGAACGGCGAGGATTCGCCTGCGTCAACGGCACCGTGATCTCAGTCATTATTCTTCATCTCGTAAAGCCTCAACCGGCCGCAAGCGCCTGATTCGAAGCATGGTAAACATCGACGCGAGGAGTCCCCCAACCCCAATGGCGAGCGGGGCCGTTAGCACCACCGCCGCGTCCACAGCTCCATAGATGGCATCGGGCATCAGGATACTAAGTCCAGCAATCATTTCTTCCACCCCCAGCGACTCCACGGGAATGCCCACCATCACGGGGTACGCGAGCAGTGCAGCGCTCATCACCCAGCCGATGATACTTCCTAGCAGCCATAAGGCAGTAGCCTCAACAATGATCATGCCCATGATCGCCTGCGGCCGCATACCCACCGCGAGCAATAACCCAAATTCACGCGTTCGTTCAAGGATGGTGATCACCAAGGTGTTGCCAATATTAAAGACCACAATCAGGATGAGGATCACGTAGATGAATTGACCACCGATACGGTCAACGTCTATCGCCTTCGAAACGTCTGGCATCAGCACCGTCCAGTCACGAATAGCCCAACCGGGCCTTAGCATCGGTTGGATCATGTCCAACGCAGGTTCGATCGCACCAATGTTGTGCAAATTGACCAAGATCCGCTGACCACCGTTCGCGAACCCAAAGGCGGCTTGGAGCGCGGGCAATGCGACCTGCACCAGCGACCGATCGATCTCCGCTTGACCCGTTTCCATGATGCCGCCCACCGTCAACACCATCGCGGCCACGCTGCCCTCGATACCCGTCCCTAGGATGACCACCTCATCGCCCAGCCCGACACCCAAATTGCGGGCCACCCCAGCGCCGACAACGGCGTGGTCCGATTGGGCAAGGTAAGTCCCCTCGGAAAGACTCTGTGGAAAATTCGAAACCATGCGCTCTCGCTCCGGATCAACACCTTGAACCAGCGCGCCAACACTCTTTTCACCCACCGAAACTAAGGCGAACGCTTCGGCCCGCACCGTCGTTGCGGCCACCTCGGGCAACGCGTCGAGTTGTCGAGCCAAAGCGTTAGCTCGTGGAATCAAATACTTCGGTCGTGGATCCTCCAGATATTCGGCATGTTGGACCTGCAGGTGACCGCTGCCGAGCCGTGTGGCCAGATCGATCATGTCCCCATACATGCCCAGTTGTATGCTCATGCCGCAAATCACGACCATGGCCCCGACGGCAATACTCAGTGCAGTTCGCCAGGTTCGCCCACGATTACGCCATAAATTTCGCCAGCCGACGCGGACGAACATCCAAGACAAGCCAGTCCCCATCGCCCGTTAGTCCACGTCGCGCGTGATCGGCATCAACGACCCGACGTCAGCGAAAATAAAGTGAATTTGCGATCGGCGACATCGGCATCAAAGTCGGCTTCGACGTATTCGATCTCGGTCCATTCTTGTGGCTCTTCGAGGTTTGACATACGCATCAAGACGCCAATCGTGCGGCCACCCAGCTCAGCGACCCGTTGCGTTTCGAGCCGTTTGATCGGCGTCATCGATTGATCAAAATAGGTCTGCGACAGCATCACGTAATCGTCCCGGACGACCATGGTCTCTTTACCCCAGACGACCGGGGCATCGTCGTGGGGAACCGCATCAATGGTGTAAATCGTGTGGCCATCCTCGACCGTTGTCTCGACGACAGAAAGATCGTAGTAGCGCAACAATTCATCGGATCGAGACAGGTCGTTGTACGAGAAATCCGACCCCCCCCAGCTCTGGGACATCATGCTACTCGGCAACCGTATCGATCGCTTAAGCGCTGGCGCGAACGTCCACATCTTCTCGCCTTTTTTCAACACCGCGTTACCCGCGTCCTTCGCCGGTGCCGTGAACCGTATCAACGCCTCATCTTGTCCGCGTGTCCACGCAACGATGGTGGAGGAGCGGTTCCATTCCGGTCGTTGGACGCGCATCACGAGTTCTGAGTATGAGCTCTTGCCACGTGTCAGTTCGAGCGCGCGGCTCATCAATTCTTCTGCCGTCAGGGACTCGGCGTTGGCCGCTTGGTAGGTCCCGAAGACCAACCCCGTGAGGGCTACAACAAGACTTACACCAAGACGACGTGACCACGTTAGTCGGTTAATTCGCACGTAATTCCTCGCTCGTCTAGTTGCTGGATGAAGGCCCAACCGATTCGCTGCACAGTGTAGTTTACAAGGTCCCGAGTTTGGATTCCGGCACCCCTGTCCAAAGCTCCCGGATGCTGTCACCTGGATCCGAGACCACCTCGGGCGAATTCGAGAAAACCATCGTCGCTCGACTTTCGGCATCGTAGCTCGGCCAGTCAGGCCCCGAATCGTCTCCCGGATGTCCTGTGTGGGCGAACCGTATCCACGCAGCCCGCGTGAAGTCTGAAAGGGCATCGGCGTCTGGTCCCTCACCGAAGAACGTGCCCGCACCATTCTTATCGTAGGTTCCCCAGACGAATCCCAACTCCACCGCGTGGCAGGCACCCATGGCACCCCCCATCAGCGGCGATTTCCAATCAAAAAGGTACCCGTACGTCCGCTCGTCATGTGCACGTTGTGCTTCAAGTAGCACCATCGCTGGGACCCAGAAAACACGATCCGTCATGATCTCGACCGAAATGTCACCAGGTTCCGTGCCCTTTCCGCTGTCGGCAAGCCAGGCACGGTAACCTCCGATGACATCGGCCGCCGAATCACCAAAGATGGCGCCCACGGCCTCAGTAAGCGCCTCTTCCGACATGTTCGTTGCGAGTGGATCGAGCGCGGAAAAGAGCTTCCACTCTTCCGTGGTACAGCCCGCCATAATGGCGATTCCGGCCGCCGATCCTGCACGAACGCGTTCGATCGGCATCGCCGGTAACACCTCACCGTCGATGACTGGTTGAAAAGACATTCCCGGCAACCCCCGTTCAGATGCGATCGCACTGAGCTTGGTTTGGACTTCCGTCAAGGTCGCCTCGGACAGCCCCATCAGCGCATCGGGATCGTCGGTCTCAAGCAGCTCCATTACCGTCTCGGCCACCCTCAAAGCTTCCGACTTCGAAAGCGCCGTGTGACAAGCTCCGCTTTGGGGTATGGCCTTATGGAAGAGTCCCTCGGCACTCGGCATGGCGAGCAAGCAACCCACCGACATGCCCCCGGCGCTTTCGCCAAAAATGGTGACGTTGGTCGGGTCACCGCCAAAGGCGGCGATGTTATCCCGCACCCATTCAAGCGCCGCCACTTGGTCCAGCAATCCTTCATTACCAGTGGCTCCGATTTGTCCACCGGTGGCCTCCTTCAAGTTCAAGAAACCTAGCGCACCCATGCGGTAATTGATTGTCACTACCACGACATCGCCTTCTCGCGCCAAATACTGACCATCGTAGAGGGGCTGGGATCCTGCCCCGATGGTAAAACCGCCTCCGTGAATCCAGAACATCACCGGACGTTCGGCGTTGTCTGTCCCCGGGGTCCAGACATTCAGAAAGAGGCAGTCCTCTCCCTCGGCAGCCGGCTCGGAGGACCCGCCAAGCATCCCATCCATCGGGGTGGCATTTTGCGGCGCTTGGTTACCAAACGAAGTCGTCTCGAGCACTTCGTCCCACGACGGATGTGGTTGCGGCGGTTGCCAGCGCAATTCACCCGTGGGTGCAGCCGCGTAGGGAATTCCTCGAAACACCAAAAGCCCGTTTTCTTCTGATCCGCGTATTTCGCCCTTGTCTGTCTTAACCATTACACCCATCTTTTCTAACCCCTTCGTTATCTGTCCATTCGCATAATGACGATATCGCCCGGTCCTTGCCTACCAAACATCCCATCAATTCGTCAGGATCACACGGCCTTGCTCGTAAGCCTGTTCAGCCCGAGTTCGAATTTCTTCATCGGTCCGGCTACCGATCGGGTGGTCAACCATCGCAAACTGGTATTTGGCGAGTCCCAACGCACGCGCGATATTCCGCCCCGTCGGCTCGAATGGGTGCGTACAAATGACCAATGCGGGCTTGTGGTGGTCTTCAAAGGAAATGCCGTCATGCACACTGCACGTTGAACAACTTCCTCAGTCGCCGACCGCCGTAATCAGAAAATCGGCTTCCGCCGCCAGTTTCGCCAGATAGGCCGGGTCCGCTGGCTTGCCCGCGTTCCTTTTATCGATGAAGTGGACCACCGAACAGCCGTGTTCCTTCTCAAATCGGGCCGCTGTCTCGCGCAGTAATAACTCAGCGTTGGCCTTACCGTTCGACAACAATCCGATCTTCTTTCCATCCAAGCTGGCCAGACGGGGTGCCGTGACGCGGGTCGGTCCGCCATCCCCATCTGCACCCGGATCCATTAGTTCGATGCTCATAAACACCTCCTTTTCAAGTGATTAACAATCAATACACACGCCGATCGGCTTCGATTGCATGATGGACGCGCGCGTGCGACTCCATGAAGGAATGAAGCAAGAATGTCCGCCCGCATCCCCACCCGCAACCAAGAGAAGGATGTCTTCCGGCCCGAAACCTCGATGCACGTGCTCGGTCCCTTGGCGTACATGTTCCCTCTCGACATACTTCCCCACCCGTTGCACGACCTCAACGGTCCGATTCGCTTGGGCGAATAGGTATTGGCACACGTCCGCACGGCTCCATCCCGTGCCTGCAACAATCTGCGCGTGCTCCGGCGACAACACCACCACCGATTGCCCGATAGTGATACAAGCAAGGCTGGCCATGGCATCCCCAATACAATCCAAAATCGATTCGGGCGTGTTGCCGCCATGATTTTCAACGTTGCAGAAGCCGGAGCCTGCAAAGACCGTCGCGCTGGATATATCGTCGCCATAACCGAATTCGACGTGCAATGGGTCCCAGGGGCTCGACTCGGCGCGCTCGGCAATGCACGAGCTGTATTTGCCCGGATGGCCTTGGGTTGACTGATCGGAAACACCTGGCAGCATTTCGAAGACGTTCATGATGATGAGCCGCATAGCCCTTCCGATGGTGGCGTTAGCTCGATTCCCGGGTCCAAACACGTTGCCCGCCGAATTCATGCCCAGCTCTCGAACGGCGGGGCCACTCACGATAACCAGGGGAGCAGAACCACCCGTACTCGCCGTCGACGCGTGAAAGCTGTATTCAGGTTCATTCGCCGCCTCTAGGGCAGCGACAACGACCGGGAAATATTCGGGTAGACAGCCCGCCATCACCGCATTCACCGCGGCACCCTGAAGACTGCAGTCAAGTCCTGTGGCGGGATGACTTGCGATCACTGTCTCGGGCGGACGTCCCTCCATTGCCAGCATGGCCTCGACCCGACTTCGCTCGGGAGGCACCACGGGTAACCCATCGGTCCAACCTCGCTCAAAGCAATAATCGATCGCTGCAAGAGCATCGTCCTCGACCTCGTGGACGCCTTTGGCTGCAACCATACACACCTCCTCGACGCGATCTTCCCGCTACGTGACCTCTTGTTGCGCAACCGGCAATATGCCCGCTGGGTTGATTGCGACAACAAACTGTGAAGAAAGAGATTACCATTTGGGGTGATGGCACGCGTCTCGGAGAAGACCTGCTCCTCCAGAAAGCTCGAGCGTTGACGGCCCGCGACTGGTTGCTTAACCATCTTTGATTTAAGTCCCTAATATGAAGCGTTTTCAGCAGTCGCACATCGATCACTACCGAGCCCACGGCTTCGTCATCGTGGAGAATTTTCTCACTTCCGACGAGCTGGAGGGGGCGCGTGCGGATCTCACCAACACCCTACCCGGGTGGATTGAATACTGCGACGATTCGAGCCTGCCGAAACCGGAGGGGTGGGAAAGCGCCCGCATCCCCGGCCGAGGGCCAACGCAGTTTCCCTACACTGGCGTATTTTTGAACGACATCACCCTGCATCCCGAACTGCGGTCGTTCGCCGCAGAGATGATGGGACACAACGACCTTTACTGCGAACAGTCGCACCTCAGCGTCAAATGCAAGGGACACCCAGCCGACCGAGACCAGGGCATGCACTGCGACTACGGCAACCACACGCTGGCGTATCCTCCCGAAGATCCCGCGTACTGGCAGACCGCCTACTTACTTTATTACACGGACGTCTCGGCAGACCACGCGCCAACGGCCGTGTGCTCTTGGACGCATTACCCAGAAAAACTGCGATGGCCCGCCCACTACTCACGCGAAGATCGAGCCGATCTTTACGACAACGAAATCAAAGTTGTCGTGCCAGCAGGCTCGTTGCTCGCCTATAGCATGCGGACATTTCATCGGGGAACGCCGTTCCACGCCGACGCAGGTCGCATCGGCCAATTTATTACCTACGCCCCGGCGGCGTGGAAGTGGCTAGGAATCGTCGGGTGGTCCGCGCAAGCCATACGACCGGAATTCCGGCAATGGATCGAAGGAGCCTCACCCGAAGAACGTACTCTGCTTGGTTTTCCGTCCCCCGGGCATGAATATTGGACACCCGAAACGTTGGAAGGGGTTGCAGCTCGGTATCCCGCCATGGACATGGCACCGTACGAACGCGGGATGTCCGCAAGAAAAACCTAAGACTATGACGTCACTAATCCACGAGGAGGCTAGAATGTCGTATGGCTATTAACGTGCACAAATCCGCTGAGGTACACGCCAATGCGGAAATCGGGGACGGCTGCAATATCGGTCCGTTCTGCACAGTCGGCGCCCACGCCACCATCGGTAGCAACACGACCCTTCGTTCCCACGTCGTGGTCGACGGGCATACCTCCATCGGCCAGGAATGCGATGTGTTTCCTTTCGTCACCCTTGGCGTCCAATCGCAAGACCTCAAATACGTTCCCGGTACCGTGACCTACGCCCGCATCGGTAACCGCAACATTATCCGCGAATATGTTTCCATCCATAGCGGAACCGAAGAGAATTCGGAAACCGTTCTCGGCAACGATTGCGCGCTCCTCGCCCAGTCTCACGTCGCCCATAATTGCGTGGTCGGTGATCACGTGACATTGAGCCATCAGGTCTCCTTGGGTGGCCACGTCACGATCGGTGACTATGCCAATTTGGGGGGCCTAAGCGGCGTCCATCAGTTTTGCCGCGTTGGCCGCGCCGCCATGGTCGCGGGCATGGCCAAAGCGACACAGGACGTCCTCCCGTACACCATTGCTGACGGCAATCCTGCGCGCATGCGCGTGGTCAACAAGATTGGGATGGAACGGGCTGGCTATACGGACCAAGCCATCGCTGAGGTCCGGCGTGCTTTTCGTACGCTGTTTATGCGCGAATTACGGCTGGAAGATGCTGTCCACGAAGTTGAAAAGAACATGGGCGAAGAGCCCCACATTCGTTTATTGCTCGAGGCCATCACCAGCTCGAAGCGAGGGATCGCTCGTCCCGAAACGTCTACGTTCGAAATCAACGTCAGTAATTAGGACGCCCGCGCTGGTATGACACAACCGTGACGACACGTTGGGGCATTCTCGCGACAGGGCGTATTGCCAAGACCCTGGCCGACGCGGTCGTGGCCTCAGATACTGGGAAACTCGTCGCGATCGGCAGCCGCACGCTCGCCAGCGCCAACGCCTTTGCAAGCAACTATGATGGGCTAACGGCCCATGGTTCGTACCAAGAACTCGTCGACGATCCCAATGTCGATGCCCTCTATATCGCCACACCCCATCCACAACATGCCGAATGGACCATCAAATCACTCGAAGCTGGCAAGGCTGTGCTATGCGAAAAACCCATGGCGGTGAATCACCCTCAGGTCATGGCGATGGTGCAAAAGGCTAGCGACACCGAAACCTTTCTTATGGAAGCGTTTATGTATCGA
>Ga0209228_1000048_pt1 | contig 49792 bp, 43 predicted proteins | sample METZYME_3_150m_FD_187547 | JGI IMG/M metagenome (GOLD analysis project Ga0209228, IMG submission 187547) | Marine microbial communities from oxygen minimum zone in mesopelagic equatorial Pacific - METZYME_3_150m (SPAdes) (version 2) | ecosystem: Environmental > Aquatic > Marine > Oceanic...
CACAGATCTTCAGGCGGGGTCTTATTTAGGCAATTATTCAATTTCTGATGCCGTATTTGGCACTCAGACAACAGTGACGGTGTCAGGCAACACGCGAACAATCGTCACGAACGCTTTGCCAAATCATGAAACTGGGTTATTCCCAAACTCAGGCAACCCGAATACCATCTCGGCGCAATCAAACAGGTATGAGTACCCCACGAACCCTGCCTATAAGGGGGCAGCGACTGAGGTGCATGTGCCCGGTGTGGCAGTAAACGGTGTCAAGTTTGAGCCGGGCACCGCAGAAACCGTGACTTGCGCGACCGGTGAGACATACCGGGTTGAAGGGCTACAAGACACCTTCAATCTTGGTATGGACTTTAATAACGCACACGTGCAGCCAACTGGTGCTTACCACTATCACGGATTATCTGACTTGCTCGCTGACATACACGCTCACTTCGGAGGAGAACCGGTTCATGTCGGCTTCGCGGCGGATGGCTATTTGATCTACATATCGACAACTAATGCATACGCGTCCAGTTACCGGCTTTCGGCGTCTTTGAGAACTGGCAGCAATTGCGAGGTAAGCCTCGGCGGCGGACAGGGCCCAAATATGGTCGTGGGAGGCACAGCCCCTGATGGCACCTATACCTCTGACTGGGAATACGTTCCTGGGTCGGGCGGTCTAGACGAATGCAACGGAACGTTGATCGATGGTCAATACGTGTACCTCATTACCAAAGAGTTCCCATACATCAGCCGTTGTTTAAACGGCGAATTCACTGAAACTAGGCCTTCGGGACCAAACTCGGGACAGCCACCACAAGGCCAAACTGGGCCAACGTTAGGTGGACCGAATCTGGTTGTGGCCGCGGCACAACTCGGCGTATCCGAAGCGCAGCTTCGCTCGGCGTTAGGGCCTCCTCCCCCAGACATCGACGCCGCAGCTTCTTCACTTGGGGTAAGTGCCAGTGCCTTACGAGCTGCTTTAGATAGCAGTCGTTAATACAGCCAATTATCGAATGATGTCGCTCGTTTGTTGCGGCGGTTCTGGTTCGCCGTCACTACTAGCTGCTGTCGTTCCCCCCTGTGTGGCTGAACCTCCCCATTCGCTTGTTTCAGCAGAACTCGGCTGAACAAACCAGTACAGAAGCACCAAATTTGCCAAGGGGATGAGCCCGATCAGTAGCCACTTTCCACTTCGCCCGATGTCATGAAGTCGCCGCACCCCTAAGGCGATAGACACCCAGATATAGCCAATGAAATAAACGATCTCCGGGCCGATTTGGTCAGTGTCGAGATCCAAAATTGCCGCAAATATGCCACCAAGAACAAAGAACACAATTGGGTGGATAAGTGTCGGCCACCAATAGGCAGAGCGCGACGAGCGTCCCCGAAAATCTCCGAAACGCCGCCAGGATTCCACGTAATAATTCAAAGCTTTCATCTCAAACCCCAATAATCAGTTAATTAGACCTTAGATCAGCGCCTCAGGCAAAGTTCGACCCCGCGTAGCTGAGTAGATTCCGACTCAGGGACACGGGACCAAACCTTTATTGCTCTGTTTTGGGTTTAAAGCGCCATCAGCATCGTGACCGTAATCGCGATGGTCATAACCGCACCGATAACTCGAAACGCACCAAGAGGTGCCTTCGACCAGTCTCGCCCTGTTGCTGAGTCAGCAAGTTCAGATGGCATGTCTTTTCGTAATGCTTGAAATTGTGCCATTTGACTATCCGTGCTGAGAAGCAGCAGAAGATTGACACCGAGAATGGCGAAAACCATCATCGGTCGCTTGCCATCAAGATGGTCCCCACCAAAAACAATTGTGGCTACCAAAGCGCTCGAACTTAGAGAATAGTTTCGCCAGCTCGATCGCAGATTTGCTGCATTGCTTTCAACCATTGCGTTGAAGTCGGAAAAATTCACAGGTCTCCTTATAAATGTGTTGAGGGAAAGCTAGACGACTCACATTCGCCATTCCGCCATGCCCTAGGGGCGGCAACCCAAATACCGGCGACAGCACTCTGAACATCGGACCTGCCCTAGGCTCTTGCAGTAATTGTCAGCGAGATTTCGCAGGGAATCTGGTGTCGTCTATGCAACAAGGCATCATCGTTATAGACCAGACGTAAAGGGTGGAGTATGACAGTTCGTATTGAGAAGTCAGGTCCGGTCTGGACTGTTATTCATTCTCGCGCTGAAGCCCGCAACGCAATGGACAGTGCCAGCGCTGAGGCGCTTTACAACGCTTTTCTTGAATTCGAAAATGATGATGGCGCCAGCGTTGCAGTTTTTTGGGGCGAAGGCGGTTCATTTTGTGCGGGTTGGGATCTCAAGCAAGCCGCTTCCTTAGAGGAGCCAAACCCTCTGTCTGATTTAGCGATTCCCCTTGATGGCGGCGATCACGGAAACGGGAGTGACATTCCGATGGGTGCGATGGGACCAAGCCGGCTTGAGCTAAACAAACCGGTGATCGCAGCGGTTGCTGGCCCCGCAGTCGCTGGCGGAATGGAATTAGCTCTGTGGTGTGATTTTCGAGTGATGGAGGAGTCCGCCTACCTCGGTGTGTATTGCCGACGTTGGGGAATTCCACTTATCGATGGAGGAACAGTGCGGCTCCCCCGTCTCGTCGGCGAAGGAAGAGCTTTGGAGTTGATATTGACTGGACGTCAAGTGATGGCTGACGAGTGTGAGCGTCTCGGTTTATGCGAATACGTGGTACCCGAAGGACAATCTCGGGGAAAGGCTGAAGAGTTAGCTCAACAAATCGCAGCTTTCCCACAGTTATGTGCCCGAGCCGATCGACGCTCGGTGCGCAACCAACACGGCTTACCGATTAGAGACGCACTCGCCCAAGAGTGGCACAACAGCCGTTCCGTCCTCGAGGCTGAAGGAATCACGGGCGCGAGTCGTTTCTCTTCAGGTGAGGGACGTCACGGAAAATTCGACGGATCGTGAGCAACCGCTCTACCGGCAATCACCGTCAACAAGTGAGTTCTCTATGACTGATCAACCGGGTCGCGTAGAACGAATCGACGCCATAACTTTTGCAACCGTTGAGATGGCGACGTCGGTCGCGTTCTACGAAGCATTGGGCTTCACTGTCCTGTTCGGAGACACTTCAGCTTCTTTCGTCACGTTGCAATCGGGAACTTGTTTTGTGAATCTCTGGCAAGTCGAAGCAGAAGTGTTCCCCTCGGGTTGGTGGGGGCGGACGATTTTTCATGTCGATGATGTCGACGACATGTACCAACGGGCTATAACCGCCGGACTTTCACCCGGAGATGAACCTAAAGACGCGCCCTGGGGTGAACGATTCTTCCCTATCGAGGACCCTTCTGGGCATGATCTGAGTTTTGCGAAGAAGCTCACAAGTTAGAACACCGGAGCAACACGTGGTTAACGAAGAATCAACCGACCCCGGTCCTTCCGAAGATCCACGCTACGCAGGGTTTCCACCTGGTTTCTTTGACAGGGTTGATCCATCAGCGGACCAAAACTTCTACTCAGAACCGAGAATTGTTACCCACATTGATAGCGATGCGATTGCCGCGGTCGGAGCGCTCTATCAGGAACTCAACCTCGAAGGGAGGATCTTGGACGTTATGAGTTCTTGGGTAAGTCATTTCATTGATATCCCAGATGACTTGGTTGCGCTCGGGATGAATGCAACCGAGTTAGCAGAAAACAGGCAAGCAACTTCTTGGGTCCAACATGATTTGAACCTGGACCCCCAACTTCCTTTCGAAGATGGCAGCTTTGACAGCGTCGTCTGCTGTGTGTCCATCGATTACTTAGTTCGCCCTCTTGAGGTATTTGATGAAATCCATCGATGTTTGAAAAGCGACGGGGTTTTTGTGAACAGTTTTTCTAATCGGTGCTTCCCTACGAAAGCTATACGGGGCTGGGGACAGACCAACGATCACGGTCATGTTTCGATTGTTGGCGAGTACTACCGGCTCACCGGCCCTTGGAGAGATGTTCGCGCTGAGCTTCGAACTTCAGCTGCTGCTTCAGGGGATCCGTTGTTCGCAGTTTGGGGTTTCAAAGAATGACAGCTACTGGTGAGGGAAACCAATAGATAACTTCTAGCTGATGTTGTCGAACAGCGAATCATCGCGCGCAGCTATCGTTAGCCAACCAAGAAATGGAGGCAGCTTTGACCGGAGAAGAAGCGAAAGAACTGGTGCGGCACATCATGGAGGATGGCTTCAACAAGCAAGATTTGTCCGTCGTTAAGGCTTCGTTCACAGAGGACTATGTGCGTCATGGCTATGGCGGTCCATCCGCTAATTCTCTTGCCGAACATATCGAGTCGCTCAAGGCGTATCACTCCTCATTAACAAACGCCCGATTCGAAATTCAGCAAATGGTCAGTGATGGGTCGTCGGTCGCTGTGAGATACATACTGAGAGGCACCCATACAGGAACGTTCATGGGAGTGGCCGCTTCAGGTAACGAAGTTGAGCGACACGCGGTTGCGATCTTCACCATCGTCGGGGGGAAAGTCACCGAGGGTCACATAGTGAGCGATAGTGGCGGCCTTTTGGAGCAGCTCACTAAATAACCGACGATTTATCCGAGCAGTAACTCTTCAATTTGTTCAGCTTGTTGTTCTGATTCTTGAGGATCAATCGCCCACATAGGAGGTTTCACACACACCGAGCTGGCATGTTGTGCAATGTTCTGAATTTCTTCACCCACCTCATCTGGGGTTCCGCAAACCGCAAATGTTCTGGCTGCTTCTATAGGAACCATGTCAAGACAGTTTTCTAAAGGCAGTGATCTTCGTGCTTCGACCAAGGTGTCGAAAAGCGTCCCAAATCCATGAGCGTCGAAATAGGAGCGGTAGCTAGGTATTGATGCATAGAACGCGACATTCCCGCGAGCTCGCCGAGCAGCGACTGTCGGGTCTGGATCAATGGAAGCTGTCAACCAGAGTTGTATTTGTAACTCGTTCGGGTCTCGTCCTGCTCTAGCCGCGCCGCGGCGAAGTGCCGGCAGTGCTCGTTCCTCTAACCACCACCGGGACCATATTGAATGCCCTATAAAGCCATCTGCGCATTCGCCAGCTAGTTCACACAATTTTTCGCGTAGCGACGCAATCCAAATTGGGACAGACCTCACCTTGGGTCCAAAATTGGGGTGCAGGCCTTCGAATGACAGCTGGTAGTGCTCCCCGTGGTAGTCCGGGATTGATGAAGCATTGTTTACCGCTGCATCAAAAACCATGCGAAGAATTTCGATTACTTCGCGAGTTCGGGCAATCGGAGGTCGAAAATCTTCGCCGAAATAATTTTCTGTCCAGGTTTGTGGAGCGGTACCCAACCCGAGGGTAAATCGCCCATTGCTTATTTGGTCAAGTTCAAGGGCGGCGCACGCTGTTTCGAATGGTGAACGAACAAACGCCATCGCTATGCCGCTTTCTAGTTCTAGCGACGTGGTAGCCGCAGCTGCTACCGCCAAGCTGGCCCATGGCGGCCCATATACCTGGTTGCCAATTATTCCTGCGTAGCCGCGTTGTTCTATCTCTTTGCTTCGCGAAGCAATGGTGGCGGCATCACCTCGTCCAATTGGGGCCCAGCAATTCAACACAAGTCGGTCTTGGATCTAATGAAGAGCTACCGTCCAATGGGAGTCATCGACGCCCACGAATTAAGCGGCCGGGGCGAGCTCCTGTGAATTCGTCGTCTTGTCTCACGATTTCACCGGCAACAAGTGTTGCTTTGTATCCACTGGACTCCTGTAATAGGCGAGGCGCTCCGGTTGGAAGGTCATACGCCATTTCGGGAGCAGCGATTGACAGATTGTCGTAGTCAATGACGTTTACATCAGCGCGTTTCCCGACTTCGAGGGTGCCTCGATCACCGAGCAAACCATAGATTTCAGCTGTGTCGTGGGTCATTAACTTCACGGCGTCTTCGATTTTCATCTTGGGGCCATTGGTTCGGTCTCGAGTCCAATGACTCAGCATGAAAGTGGAGGTGGAGGCGTCACAAATTAGACGGCAGTGGGCGCCGCCATCGGAGAGACTCCAGAACGCTCCGTGATGGTTTAGGCGTTCGTATGTTGGATCAAGGGTGTGTTCCGCGAAGTCAGCGAGGGGAAAGAAAATTAGTCCTCGTCCGTCGTTGGCTAAGAGAACTTCGTACGCGTACTCATATGGGTCCCGGTTTTCTCTTTCAGCGCGAGCTGCAACAGAGTCTTCCGGTTTGGGTTCATAATCGGGGTTGCCCAGCAGCGGATACATCTTGTGAAAGCCATGCGCCACATCGTGGTTGAAGCGTCCGGTGTATCCAGTGGTCTCACTGAGGATTTGTTGTTTTACTGACTCTTTGGAGAGTTCCTCCACAAGTTCGGAATGTGTACAAGTTGCGGCCAGTTCCAAATATGTCGGGTGCATCTTGAACGGATGGAGTGATGTTTCAAGACCAAACAACAGCCCTGCTGGTCGTCCAGCCACCTGCGCTATCACTTTGCCATCGCCTTCGACTGGGGCTGATGAGAGTTCGAGAAGGTCACGCCATTGTTGTGGGTGGTTGTCTGATTGGTTGAGCGCGTAGGTGACGGTTAGCCCATGGTCGCTGGCTAGTTCACGCATCCAATCGATATCGGAACCGAAGTTACCTTCGAGTCCACCGAGTCCAATGTCTGAGGCAACTTCTATAACCCCTCCCCCCGCTTCGGCGACGGCCTTTCCCATTGCTATGAGTTCGTCGGCGCCTGCAAAGGTCCCGGGGACGGGCTCACCGTCGAGAGCTCGGTGCAGCATGGTGCGAGAGGAAGTAAACCCAAGTGCTCCAGCTTCTATCCCCTCTTGGACAATTTTTGCCATCTCTACTAAATCGTCTGGCGTTGGGTCTTCGTTTCGTGCACCTCTCTCCCCCATGACATACGCCCGCACGGAGCCGTGTGGCACTTGCGTCGCTATGTCCATGACTCTCGGCATTTCTTCGAGGGCATCTAAATATTCTGGAAAGGTCTCCCAGTTCCAGTCGATGCCTTCGGCCAGGGCTGCACCGGGAATGTCTTCGACCCCTTCCATAAGTTGGATTAACCAATCATGGCTATCTGGTCGGGCAGGTGCGAAGCCGACACCACAGTTCCCGAACACGGTTGTGGTTACTCCGTGGAAAGACGAGGGGCTCATGTCGGGGTCCCACGTGGCTTGCCCGTCATAGTGGGTGTGGACATCAACGAATCCTGGTGTCACTAGATGACCGGAGGCATCTATTTCTGTTTGACCTTGACCAATGTCTGTTCCCACAGCAGAAATGAGACCATTATCGATAGCGATGTCAACTTGTCGGATCTTGTCTCCCGTGCCGTCTACAACTTTGCCAGACCTAATTACGATGTCGTGCATTGAGTTCCCCTCTCACTCATTTTCAATTCTATTCAATACAGACGAGTAGTTCTCGGCGATGAGCTGGGGTGGGAGATCTAGAGTGATTGAGTGGCTGTCCTGGATGCTTCTCTGATCGAAACCTTTCACCGGGATGGGTTCGTGGTAGTTGAAGATTTCTTTGACTTCGACGAACTGGACCTTTTCGGATCAATTGTTGATCGTGCAGTCAAGAATCGAGTCGGCTCGGATTCAAGATCGGTGGACGAAAAGTCTTTATATGAACAGAGCTTTCAACAATGCATGAATCTTTGGGAAGACAACGCTGACCTCAAGGAGTTCACTTTTGATCAGAAGCTTGGAGAGACAGCCGGTCTGTTATTAGGGGCCGAAGCGCTACGCATTTGGCATGACCAGGCCCTTTATAAGGAACCCGGGGGCCGCGAAACCGACCCTCACCAGGATTGGCCGCTTTGGCCTATGGGGCCAGCTCGTCAAATTACGGCATGGATTCCCTTTGACGGATCAACATTGCGGGGCGGGGCGATGGGTTATTCGCCCGGTTCTCATCGTCTGGGCTTGGCCAAGTTCTCTGACATCACCCGGGAGTTACGTGAACATCCATACCCGTATTTTGATCATTCCGAAATGGAGGATCTTTCTTGGGTGGAAGCACCTCGCGGGTCAGTGGTCTTTCACCATTCTTTGACCGTTCACCAGGCAAGAGCCAACACGACCGAGGCCACTCGGCGGGTTTACTGCGTCATCTATTTCGAAGACGGCTGCACACGTTCGCGTCCTCACTGGCATCAAAGTTTGGACCGGCAAGGGATTGAAGATGGCCAGCAAATTGAAGGGCCGGTAACTCCCGTCGCTTGGCCTCGACCAACCAACGACGTACCTGAATCGCCTTCGGGGATGGGTAGCCCTCCTCAAACAGGATTCCGTTACTGACGTTCAGCTCATCGCGCGCATGTAAGTACCGATATCGAAATAGTCGCGCCAGTAAGAAATTTTCCCACCCTGCATCTCAAACACACCGGTGCACGGTAAATCAACTGCTTTGTCTCCCGCTTGGGTCCGATCGAGCCGTTCGGCTATGACCACGTCACCATTCGAAGCGATGTTCAATAGATCCCACTGAGTTCCCGTCCATGGAGCAGTGAACTCACTGATCATTTCCCTCACGTTAGAGCGGCCCGAAACAGGTCCCGTTGGCATGTTGTGATAAGTACCGTCTTCAGTGAAATAAGAGGCAAGTTCGTCTGGGTCAAGGCGAGACCAAGCTGCTACAAACTCTCGAATGATCTCTTCGTTTGATTGGTCGCTCATGGCTTATCCTCGGGTTGACCTCAGGTATTAAGCCTTGAGGTGGGGAGCCACCGTACCTTCAATAGTTCATAGCGTGCTTGGTTCTGGTCAGCTCTGTGTCAATTTCTGTAGCCAAAGCGATGCCGCTTCAATGTGCCGTGGATAAAGGCAGTGCCCATAAGGATGTGTCTCCCAGGTCACGTCAACGCCTCTATTTGCTATCCGGTTAAAAAATTCTTCGACTTCTATAGACGGTGACAAACGATCGTTACTGCCATGTCCGGCATATACGTGGAGGTCTCGAGCGGCATCTAAGTCACAGTCAGCCAACTCCTCAGGGTAAGTCCGACATCCGAAGACAATGAGAGAGTGAACGTGGTATTTCTTTGTTTTCGAAAATGTCGCTAAGGACGCCAACCCTGCACCTTGTGAAAATCCGACGATCACAACTTCATCAACATTGGCTTCGGTTTGGGCGTTTTCTATTGCGGATGCGATCGACAGTTGTGCTGAGGCAAAATCGTCAGGGTTAGGAGTCATTCTGGACTCTGAACGGTAAAACGCGTACTTGTTCGCCGCTACCTCTATTGGTCCATGTGGAGCACAGATCTGGTAGTTCCGTTCGGGGTCAAGCATGGCTCCTAGCTGAAGCGCCGCGGTCGGGTGTTCGGCGAATCCATGAAGAACGACCATCAGATGGGCACCGCTCTGATGGCCCTCGTGCCAAAGCAACTGAAGCTCTTCTGATGACATCTAGTTCTCCAATTACGCAGGTCGGCAAAAAAATGTCGAATTAGCAAAGTCAAACTCACAAATCGATGACCGCAAACGTCCCGGTAGCCATAGCCAACAAATCATCCGCTGGACCGCCGTAGGTCCGAGCATCCACGGTGATGACCCGTCGGCCCGCTTTGACGATTGACACGTCAGCCCGAATTTTTGCTCCTGGCCCAACACCCTTTAAGAAGCGCGTCGATATTTCTAGCGAAGCACAAACTTGGTCGTCGTTTAACACTGAAAACACCGCCTTCCCCATGGCGGTGTCCATCAAAGTGAATAGAACACCCCCGCCGATTACTCCGTTCGGATTCATGTGTCGTTCTTCCACATTAAGCGTGGCTAAAACTTCACCGGGTGATTTCACGATTAGCTCGAAACCTAGGTAGGTACGTAAAGGGAACTCACCGTATTCGGGGTCTGACGGGTCCATCTCGGTAGTCACGCAGCCCTCAATAGTTCTCTTTTGCAGCTAATGGATGCGACGCTAGCTAATAACTGGGGCTAATGCTTTGCTTCAACCACGTTCCTCTTTGCTTGGGGGAAGGCCATTCGGTAAACCTATGATCGAAGTTCTACCGACTAAGGAATCTCACATGTACCTTGAACTCTCTGCAGACGAACTCCTGACAACTACTCGTGCTGTCAGGAAACGGTTGGACCTGAACCGTCCGGTGGAACGATCGTTGCTGATCGAATGCGCTGACATTGCCTTTCAGTCGCCAACTGGGTCAAACGCTCAAGGGTGGCATTTTCTGTTTGTCGAAGATGCCGAAAAGAAAAGACAATTAGCAGATCTTTACGGCCAGGGATTCGACCCGTACGTGGATGGTCCACCGCGTGAATACGCACCCGGAGACATCCGGGCAGAACGCGCTGAATTTGTGAGAGGTTCCGCCAAACATCTGAGAGAGGTGTTCCATGAAGTCCCGGTGTTGCTAGTCCCGTTGATGTTGGGACGCCCCGAAGGTGTTGATGCCTTTGGCCAAGCGTCGATGTGGGGTTCGATAATCCCGGCTGTCTGGAGTTTCATGCTCGCGGCTCGCGAGCGCGGGCTCGGCAGCGCTTGGACCACTCTCCATCTTCCCTTTGAGAAAGAAGCTGCTGAAGTTTTAGGTGTTGATTACAGCCAATGGACCCAGGTCGGTTTGTTCCCAGTTGCTCACACAATCGGCACCGACTTTAAGAAAGCTCCACGTCTTGACACCGCCGAACTTGTTAGTTTCGACACTTTCGGAAGCCAGTGATAGCCCACGCTAGGTGGCTCATCTGTTGATTCGAATCTGGGAGGGGTTTTACACGTGAGAGATCTTGAATTGCTAACAGGACGCCTTAGTCGTGATGGAGAGGAAATCTATTGGGAATTAGTTCGCGACGCTGACGAGGGGAACTCCGATGAGCGGCCGGTAGTCGTTTTGTCTCACGGAGCTGGCGGGTCGCACGCTGTCTGGTATCAGCAGGTTCCTCCGATCGGAGAAAATTATCGGGTGGTGACCTGGGACAGCCGCGGTTTCGGCAACTCGACGAATAACGCGGACCAGTTAGCTCCTGAGAACGCTGCGCGCGACCTAGCGGCGGTGCTGGACGAACTCGAAATCTCCGATGCACATCTCGTAGGTCAATCCATGGGTGGTTGGCATGTTTCCGCTTTTCTCACCTTATTTAGTGGCCGAGTCCGATCTATTACCTATGCCGACACTGTGGGCGGCCTATGGACCGATGATCTCCGCACGGCATATGAAGAATTCCGTGCATCTGGTGGGCTGCAAGGGAGGCGAGAACTTCCACTAGTTGGTGGACACTTGGCGTTGTGGACTGGAGCTGCTGACCGAGACGTCGCCCACGCGTTTTTGTATCAAGCATTGGGTTCGTTTCATTCACCACCCCTTGATCGCCTTGCTGAAGTACTCGAATTCACCATTCATCACTCAGACTTCGATGACCTCAATATTCCGGTTCTTTTTATAGGCGGCGAATATGATCAAATCTTTCCTGCATCGATGCTGCATGATTCTGCGAATCGCATTCGCGGAGCTCAGTTCATTGAAATCCCTGATGCTGGGCACAGCCCCTATTTTGAGCAACCTGCAGCTTGGAATCTTGCGTTGCTCGAATTTCTCGCGACCATTAACTGAGGTCATGCATGTTGGTTAGCTACGGCTAGGTCGTGTTAGCTGAAAGCTGATGCGTGACAAGACGTGAGTACAACCCACCCTGTCCGATCAAGGTGTCATGGTCGCCGATTTGCACCACTTCACCAGCATCCATGACAACGATCTGTGAAGCATTGCGAACTGTCGATAGCCGGTGGGCAATGATCAGTGTCGTTCTACCCTGCATTAACTGTTGCAAGGCGTTGTGAACAGATGCTTCGTTGACTGCGTCTAGGTGTGATGTGGCCTCATCTAGTACCAGAACTGGCGCGTCTTTTAAGAAGGCGCGTGCGATTGCGACCCGCTGTCGTTGACCTCCAGATAGACGAACTCCGCGCTCCCCAACCTTGGTTTGTAGCCCGTCAGGGAGATTCGCAACGAATTCGGTCAGAGCGGCTTGTTCTATAGCGGTTTGAACTTCAGCTTCAGTGGCGTCAGGGCGCGCCATAAGGATGTTCTGAACCAAAGTGTCATTGAACAGATACGTTTCTTGACTCACCATTGCAACGTGTGCTCGAAGATCATCTAGATCAAGATCGCGAAGGTGTCGGCCGAATAACAAAATGTTTCCGTCATCAGCGTCCCAAAATCGCAAGATAAGTTGTGCCGCTGTCGTTTTACCCGCTCCCGACGGGCCAACGATCGCGACTGTGGAGCCGGTTTTGATTTCAAACGAGACTCCTGCCAGGGCTTGTATCTCTGTACCTGGATAGCTAAAGGCGACATTGCTAAACGCGACTGCGTTCTCAGCGCTCGCCACGTCGATCAGGGTTGGGGACGGCGCGGACTGAACCATGACGGGTTCGTTGTGGACTTGATGCAACCTGCGTGAAGCACCGAGTGTGTCTGCTAGTTGTCGCCCTACATGGGCGATTTCTGACACAGGTAAAAAACATGCAAGCGCAAGAAGGGTGAGGAGAGGAAGGGTGGTGGGAGTCAGGTTCCCTCCAGATACCAATCCCGCTCCGGTTACAACCACAGCGAGGCCTCCTAAACCGGTAGCTATTTCCAGCATGGCGGTCTGGCGAGACAGGTCACTGTAGAAGGGCAAACGTGCATCGATATGTCGTTGCACTCGCTGCAGGAAAGCTTCCGATCTTCTCTCTGATTGCTGGAAGGCCAAGACTTCGCCAAGACCTTGCACAGTGTCCACGACAAATGCGTTCAGATCTCCGAGTGCCTCTCTGTCTTCTGAGCCGAGAGTGTCGAGACGCTTTCGTAGCAAGAAAGGGCTAATAACAACAACTGCTAAGAACGGGGCCAGCGCTATGGCCATTTGCCATCCCAGCACGATCAGAGTGACCAGAACAGTGGAGGGCACTAACAGTGCCACGAATGCTGGTGCGACGGTATGAGCAAAGAAATACTCGACCATTTCGACGTCATGTGTTGCCATAGCAACCATGTCCCCGGTGCGTCGCCGAACCAAATATGCGGGGGCAAGTTGATCCAATTTTGCGTAAAGGGCGACTCTCATTTCAGCAAGCATTCGAAAGGCCATGTCGTGAGCCACCCACGACTCCAACCAATGCAAAATGCCAGCTAACGGGGCGATAATTATTAATGCGGTAAGGAGCCCGCTGAATGATTCTCCGCGTTTCACAGCTGCAACTATCAGGGCACTAAGAACGCCAACACCTATCAATGCAGCTACTCGTGTTACCCCAAATACGAAAGTTGCGACCAGTTTCGAGCGCCATGGCCGAACCTCAGAAAAAAGCCATCTCACTGCACCAGCCCAACTGAGACCACTGGCAGCGATAATTTCGTTATCAACAGGTTCCACTATTTCTCGATCGAAACTCTGAGTGTCATCGTCGACTTGCGGGGTCTTTGGGCTAGGTCGGGTGAAGCTCTCCTCTGAGAGCTGACCGGCCATTAAAGCGTAGTAATGCTCTCCACGTTCCATTAGTTGAGCGTGAGTCCCGGATTCGACCACGTCGCCTGTCTCTAGAACCAATATGCGGTCAGCGCCGATAACGCTCGACAGGCGGTGAGCGAATATCAACGTCGTACGACCGACCATGAGCCGGTCTAGGGCTTCTTGGATTAGAGCCTCGTTTTCGGCATCAACCGAAGACAGTGCCTCGTCGAGCACTAGAATCGGCGCGTCTTTTAAGAGAGCTCGAGCGATTGCTATGCGCTGGCGTTGGCCTCCCGACAAACGAATTCCACGCTCTCCGATAACGGTGTGATAACCGTTCGGCAAATTCATGATGAATGAATGTGCATTGGCATCTACCGCTGCCTGTTGAACAGCTTCCATGTCAGCGTTGGGTGCGCCGAAGCAAATATTGTCAAGAACTGTCCCATGGAAGAGAAAAGTGTCTTGGGAGACCACGGCAATGGCCCCGTAGCGGTTGTCTGACGAAAGGCTTCGGAGATCATGCCCACCGATGGACACGCTTCCCGTGGTTGGGTCATAAAAACGCAGCAAGAGTTTCGTTACGGTGCTTTTCCCCGCACCGCTCGAACCAACAACGCCAACTCGTTCACCCGGTTCGACAGTGATGTTGAGTTCATTCAGAGTCGCTTCTGATGCAGCGGGGTAATGAAAGGTCACATTTTCAAATGAGATACGTGGTTCCAGCGGCTCCTGGAGAATTACCGGTTCAATTGGTTCGGTTACCCGAGGTTCGGTGTCGAAAACCTTAAATATGCCTTGTGCCGCCGACAATCCCATCATTCCGTTGTGGAGCAACGCCCGAAGGTCACGTTGTGGACGGAACACTTCGATACCTGCCATCAAGATGATCAGGAGCGTCGTCATCTCCATATCGCCCGACTGCACTCGGTAAGCGCCGACTGCCAGCGCTACCGCTGCACCAAGAGCCAACCCCGTATCGGTAATCCCTCGAGTCAAGGAATTGGTTGCGAGCACCCACATTGTGCTTTTAAAAACTTCGTGAGCCCGTTGCCCAAGTGTCTTCCCTCGAGCCTCACTTTGGCCGAACGCTTTCAATGTTCCCAAACCTTGGAGAGAGTCCAAAAAATCTGCTGCGAAGCGACCGTAAGCTTCTTGCCGTTCCAGGCTTCGAGCTGCGTCCCACCGGTGGAAAACTGCGGGGGCTAGCAAGGTGATAAGCGCAAATCCAGTTAGTACTGCGGCGACTGGAATATCTAAGGGGGACAAGATCCCGAATATCACCAAAGGTGTGACAACAGCGACAATGAGCTGCGGCAAGTATTCACCAAACCAGACTTCTAGTTGCTCAACCCCCTCAACCAAGGACAACAAGACCTCACCTGTTCGTACATCACCAAAATGCGCAGGCCCTAGTTGAAGGACGTGGTCATGGAGTCGCGCGCGAAGTTTTAGTTGCACTTTTGCCGCGGTGTGGTGAGCAAGCATTTTGCGCCAATGTTCCAAAATTCCGCGAGCAACCATGATGATCGCCACTAAAACAGAAGGGACTACTAGCCGATCCAGTGGCTCCCCTCGGAATACTTTGGCTAACAACCAGCCCAACAAACCCAGACGCGCGATTCCGCTTATCGAAGCTAGGACACCAATGACCACTGCTTGGGCAATGGCGACGCGCGCTCCTTTAGTGAAGGCCCAGAGCCTCTTATCAAAAAACATGCGGAGGGTGACCCTTGAACACGTAGCTCCTATGGGGCGTCGAAATAGAAAGCAAGCTAACCACCTGACACTATCTACGCCTCAAGCATTTGTTTGAGGTTTGCGACGATTTTGGGTTTGTCATCTGACCGTCGGATAACCCTGGCGGGCAGCAGGGTGACAGACTGAGACCATGAGTGAATTGCTTGACCGACATCATCGTGTCATGGGCGACCACGCGCCTTTGTTTTATGAGGAGCCGTTGACTCTGCAAAGCGGCAACGGAGTGTGGTTAGAGAACCTGGATGGTGACCGTTATCTGGATCTGTATAACAACGTTCCATGCGTTGGGCACGCAAATCCGAGAGTTGTCGCGAACTTGGCGGAACAAGCTGCCACCCTCAATGTCCACAGTCGCTATTTGCACGACGGAGTCGTCAACTATGTGGAGCGCTTGGTTGGCCTACATCATGATGGGATCGAGTCCGCAATTTTGGGTTGTAGCGGTACCGAAGCCACCGAAATGGCGCTCACGCTCGCTCGCACCGTAACTGGGAAACGCGGAATCATTTGTACCGACGCCACATACCACGGCAATTCTTCGCTTGTTGGTCGCCTCTCTGGGTTACCTGTTGGCATCGAACGAAACGGAGTCAAATCTATTTCAACTCCACAATTGTTCCGACCGTTTCATGCTGGATTGTCTGAAGCTGAACTGTTACAAAAACATCTAGACCAGCTAGAGGCCACAATTGTTTCCTTTGCTGACAGTGGTGGTTTTGCGGGGATGATGTTGTGTTCCATACTCGCGAATGAAGGGTTGCCGAACCCTCCGGCCGGATGGTTCGCTGAGGCAACGGCGATGGTGGCTGACGCGGGTGGCCTGGTAATCGCCGATGAAGTTCAGGCAGGTTTCGCTCGTAGCGGTTCATGGTGGGGATATGAGGTGAGCGATTTCATTCCAGATGTTGTCTGTATGGGCAAGCCAATGGGTAACGGCTTCCCTCTTTCAGCCATGGCTGCCAGCCATGAGATGGTTACCAAATTTAGAGAGACGCACCGTTACTTCAATACGTTTGCTTCTTCACCTCTGCAAGCCGCAGCCGGCTCAGCAGTGATCGACGAAATTGTCGAGCGGGGTTTGGTGGGCCAAGTAGCGGAAGTTGGGTCCCGTTTGAAAACGGCCCTCACTGAACTTCAGCCACAGCATCCCCAAATGGGTGACGTTCGAGGTAGTGGCTTGTTCATCGGGATTGATTGGGTTGAACCTGGCACTAATAACCCTGATATCGGTGGGGCCCAACGAATGGTGGAGGCTCTGAAGTCGCGATTTGTTCTTCTCGGCAAAGCCGGGCAACACGGCAACGTCTTAAAGATTCGTCCTCCATTGGTGTTCGAAAATGAACACGCTGAACTGTTCCTTGATGCTTTTAGGGACTGTCTTCCTAATGCCTAGGGAGACCGACTTTTTAGAAGCCGCAAGAGCCGCTTGTCTTTCATGGGATCTCAACCCAATTGAGATAGATGTTTTGTCTCACACTGAAAATGTGGTGTGCCGAATTAAGTTGAGCACTACCGAGCAGGTGGTGATGCGCTTACATCGACCCGGATACAACGACTTGACAGAGTTGAACTCTGAGGTCCAGTGGGTTCAATCGCTAGCTAATGCCGGGCTGCCGGTCCCCACGGCACTTCAAACCACGGCCGGGGATTACTACTGCTCCGTGGATATTGGTGATGACACCCACAGTGAGCAACGATTTGTCGGAGTAATCAAATGGGTTGACGGTAAGCCACTAGGGACACCTTTGACCAACACCTCCCAAGATGTGGTTCCGCATTACAAAACAATTGGTGCACTTGCCGCCAACATCCGATGTCACTCAAATCAGTGGAACCCAACAGAAGGGTTCAAGCGCCGTCGATGGAATCTTGAAGGACTTCTCGGAGACACCCCATTGTGGGGACGTTTTTGGGAAGCAGAACCGTTAACAGATGGCCAGCGGATGCTCTTTCGCGACGCTCGAAAATTATTGCAGACCCAGTTAGGCACTCTTTCAACAGGCCCTGACCGGTTCGGTCTAATCCATTCAGACCTCCATCTCGGAAACATCATGTACGACGGCGACGATTTGACCATCATCGACTTTGATGACGCTGGGTATGGATGGTTCGCGCATGAGGCTGCGGTAGCACTCCACCCTGGTGTCGGCGAACCATGGTTTCCTCGTGCACGTGAAGCTTTCCTTGAGGGGTACTGCTCGATCTATGAAATGAACAGTGAAGAAATAAGTTCGATTGATCTTTTTCTTGCTGTTCGCAGCTTGATGATTGTTGGGTGGTTAAATGCTCGACCGGAATTACCCCTCTATGAGTACTTTTCTGTTGTCGTTGATGCCGCAGAAAAAGCAGTCGAAAATTTGGTGTCAAATTCGTGAGTTCTTTTCGCTCGTTTCTTAGTCTGCTCACTGTTTTGTTACTCGCAGGATGCGCTGGGGCAAATACTGTTACGACAAATTCCGCCATTGACAAAGTTGAAAACGCAGTAACGACGACATCTGGGAGTGGCGCTGCGCCCACATATGAGGAGGGGGGGATAACAAAGACCGAAATATCTACTAGTCCTTCATCAACGGTCGAGCGGCCGACACCGACTACCAAGTCTGAACCCGCGGCCGTTGAATATGAGGTCACGAAAATTCCAGAAAGTTTCTCAGAGGTCACCGTTACGGTCGAAAACTTCGTTGCTGAGAACAACTTGAACGGTGCTGGGCTAATCGTCGTTGACCGGGATCACGGGGTTAGGTATCACAATCATTGGGGGGAATTTTCTACCGCCCGAATCTCATTGATTGCGTCCACAAGCAAAGTGATTAGCGCTGGGGTTTTGGTTCATCTTCATGACCGGGGGTTGTTGGACCTTGAAGCACCGATTGGCGATGTCGTCGATTATGCGGGTCGGCTTAGCGACATCACGGCAGCACAATTGCTATCTGGGAGCTCGGGGATTCCAGGGCTTCGAGCTGACGATCCTCTGTATGTTTGTATGTTTCTACCGACTAGTTCGCTGCAAGAGTGCGCAATCGAAGGCCTTTCGGTAGCTGCATCGGATCCAAGAACTGTCCCGCCGGACACTGAGTTTCGATATGGAGGTATCCAGTTACAAATTGCGGGTGCAGTGGCCGAGATAGCTTCAGGGAAAAGTTGGGCTGATTTGCTCGACGAAATATACGTTGGGCCGTGCGGTCTCAAGTCGCTTGGTTATACGAACCCTTGGGTCCCTCTGGGTGCGTTCAGCGGGAGCTACCCCAACTGGGATGGGGATTTATCTCTGCTCCCACCGACCGCCAACCCACACATTGGAGGCGGTGCTTATATAACAACTGGTGATTACGGAAAACTTCTCTCCATGCATCTGAATGGCGGAAAGTGCAACGGGCAAGAGGTGTTATCGCAAAGTGGTGTGGATTTAATGCAGCGCAATCGATCAGGTGAAACGTATGAATCACCTGTCGGTTATGGGCTCGGGTGGTGGACACACGAAATCGTTGGCTATGGCGGATCAACGCCGCAATCTTCTGGCGAGAGGGTCGCCAAGCGTTTGAGAGATCCCGGCCTTTACGGTTCGACTGCTTGGATCCAGCCTGCGGATGGGTTCGGTGTTTATTTAGTTGTGGAGAGCACCTCCAATGTGGGAAACCAACTTGCCCAGAAGTTGTATCCGCTGGTTGAGGCTGCCGTTTCAGTAATCAACGATTAAGACTGTGATTTCTATTGTGTGCTGAACCCCGCTCGAAGAAGTCCTTCCCTTTCGGCCGCCTGTACTGCTTGACCGGGTTCGTTGAGACGGGCGAGGGTGACGCCATTAATAGTTGCGGTGCATTCAAAATCATGTGGGTAGGGACCTACTGGTGATCCGGTATCGGTTCCAACATCAAAGGTTTCGCCACTCATCGAAAACCCTATTGGGACAGTCCGGTCAAGGCGTTGATAGGCCACAGCCGTGTCGTCAACGACTAGAACCAGTTCCCCACCCTTGCCGAATCCACCGTCGTAATCGAAGATTGCTTCGATCTTGTGAGCGCCTGAACCGAGTGTGATTCCTGTCAAAGTGGTGATCTCGTGGCCGAAGCAGTTATAGGTGAAGTTCGGGATTTCGTTGTCCAGCCACATTGACCATCCAGACATATTGCCGCCCTGGCATGCGATCACCCCGCTGTCTTTGCTCGTTGTTTCTACATCTCCTGTGATTCTCCACGAGCAATTCTTGAGACGAACTACGACACTTTCTGGCATTCTCACGTGAGCTGTGGTGTAGGTCATGCTTCGCAAACCATCCAGCGCGTGGGGTACTCCAAGTTCGCCGCCTCTTCTGGACCCTGCGTCTCGTAGTGGGTACACACCGAATCTCTTAGCTTCAGAATCAAAGAGGTCTAATAGTTGTTGGAGTAGTTCGGGGTATTCGTCGGCTAAGTCAACTGATTGGGAGAAGTCATTCTTAATGTCATAGAGCTCCCATTGTTCTTGCGGGCCGTCGAACTCGAATGCTTGCATGCGTATCCAGGGGACTCGACCGTGGAAGCAGGACGCAATCCATCCATCGTTGTATATGGCCCGGTTACCAAGAATTTCGAAATATTGGGTGGTTCTTTGGCTGGGTCCATCTTCGGCATATGAATAACCCATGGGAGTCCCATGAAAAGGCATTTGGGTTATGCCATTCACGCTGTCTGGGATGGTGACCCCGGCCGCTTCAAGAATTGTTGGGGCGATATCCACAACGTGATGGAATTGTGATCGCAGTCCACCTTTATCGTTTATGTGTCCGGGCCATTCGATGGCAAGACCGTTTCTTGTCCCTCCGAAGTGAGAAGCGACTTGTTTCATCCATTGGAACGGTGAGTCGAGCGCCCATGCCCAGCCGACGTTGAAATGGTTTTCGCACTTCGAGGTGCCGAAATCATCAATGTGTTCTAGGAGCCATTCGGGATCTTCGTGTACTCCGTTTTGGAATGATGGGGCGCTCCATGCTCCGTGGATGGTCCCCTCGGCAGAAGCTCCATTATCTCCGGAGAGGTATATGACAAGAGTGTCCCGCTCTTCCTGTCTAGCGGCATCAATGACGCGTCCGATGTGATGGTCGGTGTGGGCGAGGAACCCAGCGAAGCATTCCATCAGGCGCGTAGCTACCGGACGATACCGTTCTGGGTACTCATCCCATGCAGGAATTTCGTCTGGTCTCGTGGTGAGATTTGTGTCTTCTGGAATGACACCAAGATGAAGTTGTTGTTCGTATATTTGTTCTCTTAGGTCGTCCCATCCTGCGTCAAATGCGCCTCGGTATTTTTCGATCCAATCAGCAGGGGCGTGATGGGGCGCGTGGACCGCAGGAGTCGAGAAATAACAGAACCATGGTCGATTGGGTGCTGATGCTCGATGGCGTTCCATCCAATTAATTGCTTGATCAGCTAGGTCTTCGGTGAGGTGGTACTCGGGGCGCCCAATATGAGGTGAAATTGGTGTGGTCTGGTCATACGCCGCTGGTTCCCAATGGGATGCTTCGGCGCCGATGATCCCGTAGAAGCGGTCGAAACCCATACCCGTTGGCCAACGGTCATAGGGCCCTGCGGGGCCTTGTTCCCAGGAGGGTGTCAAGTGCCATTTGCCAAAGCATGAGGTTCCGTAGCCTGACATTTGCAATATTTGAGCCACGGTGGCAGCTTCGGCGGGGATCTGGGAGTCGTAGCCGGGAAACGAATTGGCGATCTCTGTGATCCCTCCCATATGGACACTGTGGTGTTGCCTTCCTGTCAGCAATGTTGCTCGGGTAGGTGAACAAAGCGCAGTGGTGTGAAATTGGTTATAGACAAGCCCATTATCGGCGACACTTCGAAATGCGGGCGCTTCGACTGGGCCGCCGAACGACGAGAACGACCCAAAACCGACGTCGTCGAGCATGACAAGCAAAACGTTGGGTGCCTTTTCAGGAGATCGAGTCGCTTCAAGGCGTCGGGGTTCTGCGTCTTCGAGTAGCCGGTCCGTCCGACCACTAAAAGGTGGTGTGGGTTTTGGCAAATTTTCTGTCATTGGAATCCTGGGTGATCAACCGCTTGAAGGGCATGTGTTACCGCGATTAGGTCACCTTTCAACGCCATATCGCCAGAACTTATGGCGGACTGCAGATCAGTTGATCCTGTGAGGATCCGGTTCCAGGTTGCTCTGCTACCGGATAGGACTGCCTCACCTGCTTGTCCGTCAGTTGGGCAGGCAATGTGGTTGCGAAAATGGATACCTGTCCGTTCGCCGTCGAGCTCGATTGTGAGGTGGAAATCAACGCCGGTGAGTCTGTCTGGATCAATGAGGACTCTGAGTATGGATACAGCAGCATCGGTGGACCATTGCTCTACTTGACGTCGACTGAATCGGTGAGTGTTGAGTCTCGCTCCGTCGATGTGGCCTTCTAAATCGAGTGCACGGGTTATGCACCAGTTGCGGAGGTTGGATGAGGTTGTCCGTTGAGCCGCAGCGCGGAGAGCTGTGGCAAGAAGTTGCCGGTCGATTTGTGAGGCTTCTGGCCGGTGGACCAGTCGACCAGCTAGTGAGATGGCCCACCTGAGGTCATTTTGAGATCCTTCTAGCGCTTCGTTGCAGAGACTTCTGACCTGTTCAGGCCCTCCCATCGCTGAAACCATTCGCTCTGCTTCTTCAGAAGTATCTAATGGCAGTAACCCAATTGGGTCCCCGTCAAAAAACCCGAAGAGTCCTGACCGGATCTGCCGGACATGGTGTTCGGCCAGGCCGTAGTGCTGTTTTGTTAACCAATCGTCGTCATATACAGCTGGGAGTTGGATGCGGTGCGCCAACTCTGGGCCGGTCGCCCCCCTATTGGTCCAGCGAACCGTTTGGTCCCATAGAAATTGGATCGAGTCCCGGTACGCGGTCACTCTCCGTTGTATTTCTTCCATCCCCGATAGCGGTGGGCCATGTGTTGCCAGGAGGTGTTCCACATCGAGGCTGCGGAGATGGTCAATTCCTTTCATGAGCACTCGTGGGTCTCGATACTCCTCTCCGCGAATCGCAAAAATGTTGAACAGCGTTGGCCATACCAGATTTTGGACTGCGACCTTGAGCTCGGGGAAATGAAGAGTGACGGAGTCATCGGCATCAGACGGAGCTTGTGTGACAGTCATTTCCAGACCAGCAACGACCACGGAGCAATCCTCAGAGAAAGTGTGGTCCGCTGGAACGTGACCCGGGGTCGAAGGAGCGTGGTGTGCCATTCGGTAAGCAAGCCCAAGACCCACATTGACTATCCCGTCAGGCCCGTCTTCGGGCATTTGGATTCCGAACTGCTCTATTAATCCTCTGGAGTAGGCGGGTGCGATTTCAGTTGCTGATCGCTCAAGGTTATGGCTGATTCGTTCGTGGCCCCATATGGCATTTATGGGTTCTTTTTCTATTAGAGCGGCCGTTCCGTTCACATAATGAAAATGGGTGTAGACGACGGCTACAACGGGTTTGTCAGATACGAGCCGAAGCTGCTCTAGAGCACTATTCATCTCTTCGATCGATTCGCCGGTATCAATCGCGATAATGCCGTCCGGGCCTTGGATAAAGGTCTGATTGGACAGACCATTGCCTACGAGGCACCACACCCCAGATGCGACTTCATACATTTGTGGCGCTAAACGCTCAGTATGTTCATGCAGGGAACGGTTTGCGACACCACCTCGTGCATCGGCTACGACATCAGAGTCGTCAGTGACAAATGATTGTTGATGCCCCATTTTGGGATCCTAGATCGGCGAGGGACGCATTTTCGATTTTGTCGCAGTAATGGAAGTCAGCTGGGTCTCTCAGTTCTTTGGTTGGAAACGTTGAGCAGCTTTGCGATGTCTAGTGAGAATCTCATCGAGTTGTGGGTTAGTCAGCATTCCGCCATCCACAATCTGTTCTCCCTGGACAAACACATGGGTTGCAGAAAAGGGGCCACACCGCAGCCATCCTTCTATCGGGTCGTCAAGAACACCAGCAGTTTGAGGCCCGTCTAGTTTCCAAACGGCTACATCACCTACTGAGCCAACTGACAATTCACCTATTTCACCAGTTCGGCCAAGACACGCTGCCCCGCCCCGGGTCGCTATTTCCAACGCCATTCTTGCGTCCATCTGATCGGCTCCAGACACAAGCTTCCCTTGAAGCATCGCGAGCCGAGCTTCCTGCCACAACGAAGCTGAATCAGCTGACGAGGAGCCGTCACACCCCAAACCTACGGGACAACCCGCATCTCTCATCGCGACAACTGGAGAGATACCTGAAGAAAGGATCATGTTGGAACTCGGACAATGAGCTACACCGACGCCAGCTGCACCTAGACGAATAATTTCATTTTCGTTAGGACGAACAACATGCGCTCCCCAACTTCGATCAGTAAGCCATCCCACGTCTTCATACAATTCGACTGGGCGTCTTCCAAACTGGGCTATTGAAAATTCATCATCTTCGGAGTTTTCGGCTAGATGGGTGTGGAGTCTGACGTCAAGACGTTCTGCCAACTCCGCTGTTTGCCGCATTAAATCAGGAGTGACTGTAAACGGCGAACAGGGAGCAAGCGCTATTTGGAGCATCGATCCCACTGCAGGGTCATGCCATCGATTTACGTGTCGTTCACTTTCGGCAAGAATGTCATCTTCGGTCCGGACAGCATCATCTGGGGGTAGACCTCCATCCTTGACCGACAAACTCATCGACCCATAGGTGGGGTGAAACCTCATCGACAATTCAACCGCTGCTTGGATTTCAGCTGCCAACAGATCACCAGCTCTTACTGGGTGAAGGTAATGGTGGTCGGTCGTAGTAGTACATCCAGACATTGCTAATTCCGCCAGTCCGACCCAGGCAGCCAGATATACCGATTCTTCGTCGATTGCTGCTGTCCACAACGGGTACAGCGACTTCAGCCACCCGAATAAGGGCGCCGATGTCATGGGTCGATAAGCCCGAGTCATGTTCTGGAACAAATGATGATGGGTGTTGATCAATCCTGGAGTCACCAAACAGCCACTCGCGTTGACACGGCGTTGCGCGTCAGGAGTCTGTTCAGAGCTTCCGCCGAGAGCGACAACGAGACCGTTGTCGACTGCTACCCAACCGCCTGTTAGCTCGCGACGCTCGTCATCCATCGTCGCAACCAGCCAAGCATCCTCTATAAGGAGGTCAACGGGTTCAACCATCGAGGACAGTCTGACATTGTTGTCAGGCATCTGTGTTGACTAATTAGAGACTCATACCTCTATCTTGGAAGAATGCGTCGTGCATTGGCAGTTTTCGATGATTTCAATCCGGAAGGCAAGAAGTCTTTCGCCAACGCGGTTACGCGTTTTCGCGAACGAAACATTGTTCTACCGCGATTTAGTGAGCTGAGAGACCCAACGACCTTTCAGCCGGACGTTCTCGATGCTCTCGTCGACGTTGCGCCAGATGACGCTGACCCGATCAATCTTTTCCGGGTTCACTGGTTCAATACCCCAACCCAACCAACACCAACTGCGACCCCGGACCACATTGAACTACCCCCAGAGCTGACCGGAACTGACGCTCGCATAGTGGTAGCGCTTGGGAATCGATTCCCAATGATCGGAGCCCACAAGGTACTTGCAGCGTATTCCTGTCTTGTGGCCCGGTTGGTTACAGGCCGTTTTGACCCAACTGTCAACCGAGCTGTTTGGCCTTCGACCGGCAACTACGCGCGAGGTGGTGTTGCTATCTCAAAAATAATGGGTTGTCGTGGGGTCGCCGTTCTACCTGAGGGTATGAGCCGTGAACGTTTTGAATGGTTAGATCGGTGGATCGAACATCCAGAGGACGTCATCCGTACGCCCGGCACTGAAGCCAACGTTAAAGAAATTTATGACGAATGTGGCCGGCTAGAAGCTGATGAATCAAATGTAATTCTCAATCAATTCAGCGAATTTTCTAACCATCTGGGGCACTACGCAGTCACGGGGCCGGCACTTGAATCCATCTTTTTGGAAGTGACATCTAAGCAGCCTGCTCAACTCGCTGCTTTCGTTTCGGCTTCAGGGTCCGCGGGGACTTTGGGTGCTGGCGATTATTTGAAGGACATCCACAACACTCGGATTGTGGCAGTCGAAGCTCTTGAAGTGCCGACAATGCTTTATAACGGATTCGGTGACCACAACATTCAAGGGATAGGCGACAAACATATCCCTCTCATTCATAACGTCACCAATACTGATCTAATCGTCGGCGTCTCAGATAGGGCAACAGATCAACTAGACGTCGCATTTAATACGCCGTCTGGCCTCCGCTCGTTGGAACGCCACGGTGTCGACCCAGAGCTTGGTTCATTACTGACGAACTTGGGGTATTCATCCATATGCAACATTTTGGCTGCGATCAAATCTGCAAAGCACTGGGAACTTGGTCCGAAGGACGTCGTTATCACAGTCGCTACAGATGGGTCTGAACTGTATAACTCCGAACGTGAAAAGGTTATGCGTCGGGACTTTCCAGAAGGATTTGACGATACCGAAGCCGACACTGTGCTCAGGACTCATTTGAACGACATCGGTACTGAACACATCCTTGATATGGACGAATCCAACCGAGACCGCGTTTTTAACCTTGGCTATTTCACCTGGGTTGAACAGCAAGGAATTTCAATCGACGACTTCGAACGGAGGAGAAGCCAGGTTTGGTGGGACGAGTTACGGCCTCTCATTGAGAAGTGGGACAATCGCATTAGCGAATTCAATGAGGCAACTGGCGCAAAGCATCGTCGATGACGTGAAAGAGACAAACCCCTTTATCCTCTACCGGGATCGCCTCGACTCCTTCGATCAAGCAACCGCGGCCGGGTGGAGCGATCAGCAGTTTGTAGACCTGGTAGCTAGGTTGGATGAGGGAATAAGGGCAGTTGACGGAACCGGGTTTTCTGTCACCCCAGTAATTAACGGCGACCCACTAGCGGCTGCTCTTGGCCTTGATATTGACCTTAAAGTGAAGGTGGAGATCAATTCGGTTGGAGGCTCTCATAAAGCCAGACATCTCTTTGGTGTTGCGCTTCATTTAGCAGTCGAAAACACAACCAAAGATTCCCCGTCGGGGTCTCTGGCAATCGCTAGCTGCGGCAACGCCGCTATAGCCGCAGCAATCGTCGCAAAAGCAATTAACCAACCAATCAAAGTGTTCGTCCCTGTTTGGGCTGAAAAACCTGCCTTGGACTTATTGCGAGAATTAGGCGCACAAATCCAAGTATGTGAGGCAGCACCTAACGAAAAAGGAGACCCTTGTTACGCCCGTTTTCGACAAGCCATCGCTAATGGATGTCGCCCATTTGGGGTCCAAGGAACCGACACTCCTGCAGTTTTCGATGGCGGTCGAACTTTAGGTTGGGAGTTACGTGACCAGGTGCCGAATCTAGGCGCAGCTTTCGTCCAAGTGGGGGGCGGTGCATTAGGGACAGCAACAGCGATGGCGCTGCCTGGCGTATCGATCTATCCAGTTCAGGTTTCTGGATGCGCGCCCCTCAAGAGAGCTTGGGATCTTCTAGCACCAGATTTCGATATGACGAAGGCTGCTACTACTCCTGAAAAATTCATGTGGCCCTGGGATCAACCAAATAGTGCGGCTTCAGGTCTTCTTGATGACATCACCTACGACTGGCTGCCGTTGTTAGAAGCAACTTTGCTAGGTGGAGGAGAGCCCGTGGTAGTGCCTGAGGCCACTCTTATTGAAACCCATCGAATTGCCACTAGCGTTACTGGCTTAAATGTTTCTCCCACTGGGGTCGCGGGGTTAGCTGGTTTGGTAGAAGCCCCTCCAAAGCCTGGAGCGGTCGTAGGGGTTTTGTTTACGGGGATCGACCGCCAAAACGAGGTAGCGGTATGACAAATCTTCAAGAGTTCCAAGTCTCTGGACACGCCGGGGACCTGCATGCGCGACTCTGGCAACCTTCTTCAACTCCAAGAGCTCTCGTATTCATCCTTCATGGCTACGCCGAACATGGTGGTAGATACGCACATGTCGCCGAAGCGCTGGTCGCCAATGACCTTGCCGTACTTGCTTCAGACCATGTTGGCCATGGCCTTTCCAGTGGAGAACGCGCCCTCATCACCGATTTTGGTCTTGTGGTAAATGATCTACATGCTGTGGTTTCAGAGGCCTTTAATCGACTCGGTCTCGACGTCCCTCTTCTAGTCGCGGGACATTCAATGGGAGGACTCCTTGCTGCTCGCTTCGTCCAACGTTGGCCAGAACAAGCTGTTGGTGCAGCTTTTTTCGGTGCAGTCATAGGTGACTGGAAGTGGGCTCGTGAAGTGCTTGAGTTACCAGAACTGCCTCCTGAAGACTCCGACCCAATGGGGATGTCACGAGATATCGAGGTTTGCCGAGATTATGACGCCGACCCGTTGGTTTACCGCGGCCTATACAAACGCCCTTTACTCGAGGCAGAAGTCATCGCTCTTGATGAATTCCGTGATGAGATCGACAGGATTCGAATCCCGGTGGGGTTCTTTCATGGGACCGCGGATCCATTTGTGCCCTACGAAGATTCTTTGCAAGCTATTAACGACATGCCCAGCTCAGCAAAAACAGTGCATCTTTATGACGGAGCCAAGCACGAGTTGCTAAACGAGATCAACAAAGAGGAAGTCTTAGCCGATCTTCACAGCTGGATAGATGGCACTCTCATTAGCTCTTCGGAAGTACCCCAATGAGTTCGGAGCCGGGACGTCTACATGAGTCTCAACAGCTAGGTACTCACATTGGGGAGATCCTTCGTCCTACAACTTGGTCTGAAGCGGTCGAATTGTATGAAGCTTCACCAAATGCTTTGCCAGTAGCGGGAGCTACGGATCTCCTCTTAGATCTGTCACGCACGCCTGACGCCGAAGGTTCTGGCGCGACTCTCCTAGACCTTTGGGGGTTACCGGATTGTTCGCAAATTACTATCAGTGACGACGATGTTGTTGTCGGTTGTGGGGTGACACACAACCAGATCATTGGTTCACCGAATTTGGATTCCGCTTTGGACGTACTCCGGATGGCATGTCTAGAGATTGGTTCTCCTCAACTTAGGAATCGTGCAACGGTCGTTGGAAATATCGTTACTGCCAGCCCAGCTAATGACACTATTTCGGCGTTGGTAGCCCTCAACGCGTCTGTGCTTATTGAATCGGTTGGCGGGGAACGGGAAGTCCCAATTCGCAAGTTCTTTACCGGCTTCAGGCAAACAATATTGGCGCAGTCAGAATTGGTTCGCTCTATCAGGATTCCTAGGTGGAACCCTCAAACTGTTGGTACATGGTTCAAGATCGGTAACAGGACAGCCCAAGCAATATCGGTAGTCCACGCCGGGATTGTTCTGGAGTTTGATGAAGCGACATCACTCATTACCAAGGCTGATGTCGCAATCGGAAGTGTGAGCGAAACAATCAGCGTGTCGAAGTCGTTGAGCGAATATCTAGTTGGCAAAGACCTTGACGCTGAAACGTCAGCTGCAGCTGCTCGTATCGTTGCAAGTGAGATCTCGCCCATCGATGACATCCGTGCTACTGCTGCCTATCGAACGTCCGTTACCGAGACCGCTATTCGTCGCGCCCTCATCGACCTTTCAGAATTCTCTACCTCCCAGTCTCGAGTTGTTCCGTTGTTGGGGTGGGTTGCTAACCGACCAACCCCGCCTCAGCTGAACCTGTCACCGACAACGGAGGTAGCTTGCACGGTCAACGGATCAAGTGTCGCCGCCCAAATTGCCGACAATTCAACGCTGCTCGAATGGTTGCGAACCAATGCTTCTACCGGAACTAAGGAAGGTTGCGCTGAAGGTGAATGTGGAGCGTGCACTGTCATGCTCAATGGTGCTGCTGTCACAAGCTGCCTAGTTCCAACAGCGCAAGCCGACGGATCTTCTGTCGTGACGGTTGAAGGGCTTGCTGAGGGGTCAGGCTTGCATCCGGTCCAACAGGGGTTCTTAGACGAATTTGCTGTCCAGTGCGGATTTTGTACACCTGGTTTCCTCGTCGCGGCTGCTGCCCTATGCCACGAGAACGAATCGCCTTCCGCTGATGAGATACGGGCGGGACTCTCGGGCAATCTTTGCCGTTGCACTGGGTATTACTCGATAGTCGAAGCGCTAAGCGGCTTACCCACGGGTAGGGACTCGTCCTAATGGCTGTCGGGAAAACACCTCAACGTATTGATGCCGTCGACAAGGTCACCGGCGCGGCCACGTATCCTGCGGATCGTGTCCCAGACAACGCCCTGCATGCTGTTGTCGTATTCACAAATCAGCCTCACGCTCGTCTCATCGATCTTGATTTCACGGAAACTCTAAGTGCGCCTGGCGTCGTAACGGTTGTAACCGCTGCTGATGTCCCGGTGAACGAATATGGGCTGACGTTATTTGATCAACCTGTGTTTATTGGACTCGACGACACGGGGCGCAGTTCAGTCCCTTGTGATGTGAGTCGATGGGAAGCAGATCATCTTGCAGTTGTCGTAGCTGAAAACCTGATTCAAGCCCGTGAAGCCTCTGCTTTGATCAAAGCGATGTGGGAGGTTCTACCTCTCGTTTCTGATGTCAGCACTGCGCAGTCTGATGAAGTTCTTGTCCATCCCAACTCAACAAGCAACACTTACCACGAGCTTCGAATTCGGAAGGGGAATTCTGTTCAGGGGATGGAGTTAGCCGACGTGGTCATAGAGGACACGTATGAACTCCCCCACCAAGAACACGCCTATTTACAAGTAGAAGCCGCTACTGCATGGCTTGACGAAGAAAAGCGGGTCACTGTTGAGACCAGCGGGCAGTGGGTTCATGAAGACAGAGAACAAATAGCTCATGCACTTGCCGTCGAACCCGAAGAAGTTCGTGTTCGGTACGCCTCAATTGGTGGCGCTTTTGGCGGCAAGGAAGACATGAGTTTGCAAATCGTCATGGCCGTGACGGCTAAGAAACTTAATGATCTTGGTGTTATGCGCCCTGTGCATTGCAATTGGACTCGTGAAGAGTCCATCGTTGGTCACCACAAACGCCATAGAGCAACTGTTCATGCTCGGTTGGGCGCTACAGCGGATGGGACTATCACTGCTGTCGAAGCTGAAGTGCTCCTTGACGCTGGCGCCTATAACTACACCTCTAACAAAGTGCTGGGGAATCTTCATCTGTCAGTCGCCGGCGCATATGACGTGCCAAATGCTCATATAGATAGCAAAGCTATTTACACCCACAGCGTCCCTGGTGGTGCTTTTCGAGGGTTCGGCGGACCGCAGGGCGCTTTTGTCGCTGAATCGCAAATGAACAAGATGGCTGCTGCATTGGGGATAGACCCCTTAGAGCTTCGTAGTCGAAATGCTCTTAATGATCTGTCTGACGGGATTACCCAGTCAGGTCTTCCTGAAGGTGTTGGTGTCAATCGAGTTATCGAAGCATGTGTTGAACACGCGCCGGTCGATGCTCCATTACCGCAGACACCACCGTTTCGTTCTATTGCTTCACTGCCACCCGAAATAGGTCAGTTAAAACGGGGTCGCGGATATGCGGTTGGCATGAAGAACGTTGGTTTTAGTTTCGGATTCCCGGAAGCCTGCGAGGCAGACGTCGTTTTCCATGGCGACTCAGATACTGATCGTCCTACTCGGGTTGAACTGTTCCACAGTGCTGCTGAAGTTGGCCAAGGCGTGCACACCGCACTAATACAAATGGTGGCCGACGCGGCTGACATCAGCATCAACATCATTGACGCCACTTATAGCGATACTGCCACCGGCGGCGATTCCGGGTCGGCATCAGCCTCTCGTCTCACATTCATGGCCGGGAATTCGGTCTTGGGTGCTGTCGAGGAAGCAGAAAAAGCATGGGCTGACGGTGTCAGACCTGCTGTGGGACATTTCCGGTACAAACCGCCGCTGACCGAAGCACTCGACCCAGAAACAGGCGTGGGACAACCCAACTTTTGTTACGGCTATATGGCGCAGGTCGTGGATTTGACTGTCGACGTTGGCACTGGCCATATACGTGTTGACCGTGTTCTTTCAATCCATGATGTAGGCAAGGTCATCCATCCTCACATGTTGAGAGGCCAAATTGAGGGTGCTATAGCGCAGGCCCATGGATACACCCTTAGCGAACAGCTGGTTGTTGAGGAAGGACGGATCCAAAATCCTCGACTTTCCCAATATCTGATACCAGGAATAGGGGATGTACCCGTCACAGTGGACTGCCTGATTTTAGAAGCAGCTGACCCGCTTGGCCCTTGGGGTGCGCGTGGCGTTTCTGAAATGCCGTACATCACCTACGCTCCAGCAGTTACGGCCGCTCTGCATGATGCAACCGGTCTGTGGATGAACACTTTCCCTCTAACACCATCGGTGGTTCTGGAACACTTAACCACCGCAGGCAGTTAGGGCATAGCTTCAAGTCTGGTGAACAGGCGTTGAGCCTGTTCAGATGCTTTTGCTCTTACTTCTTCAGCGTCTACTCGAGTCGCAACTCCGTCGTTCAAAACAAGGTCGCCACCGATTTCTACCGACCTGGGGCGAATATTGGTGTGAAATGCGAGTCGCCATGGGTCGATTGGTTCGTCGGACCAGATCACCCGATCCTGTAGGGCTTCGGGGACTAACTGGTAGCCGCCTTGTAGCCATCCCCACGCCACTTCGGGGGTTGCGGCGATGTCATGTTCTCTCATCCGGACATAGGCGACTCGAAACTCGTCGAGCATGGCAGCACCAATACCATCGGTCCCTAATGCAACTGGCAGACCTAGCCGCTGGGGCGCTGCGTACCCGACAGAATTATTCATGTTGGATCGGGGGTTGTGGATGACGGTTCCGCTCAACTCATGATTATCCGGTAAATGAACACCATGGACTAACAGCCAACTATCTCCGCTTAAGTCTCCTAGACGTGACGCCGCGTCACCGTCATCAACTCCTTCAGCGACATGTATGTGTACTCCGACTCCGTAACGGTTTGCCAGTTCGGTAGCGGCGACCAGGGTGTCATTCTCACAAGTAAACGCGGCGTGTACGCCGACCATGCCATGGCCGCCGTTAGCTAAGAATCGTGAATTTTCTTCTAGGCCTCTGGCTGCTCCTTCTGGCCCATGGCGGTCGGTCACCCCGTAGGCACACACCACGCGAACTCCGATTTCTGCACAAGCATTAGCGATTACGTCTAATGATCCTTCGATGGCATTCGGTGATTCGTGGTGATCAATGATTGCAGTTGTGCCGGCTTCGATTGCTTCGAGCGCCCCTAATTTTGCAGACCATTCCAACATTTCTAGGTCCAGTGCTTGGTCAAGCCGCCACCAAACAAGTTCTAAAATTTCACGAAAGGATTTCGGGGTTCGCGGGGGTGCCGGCATACCGCGAGCCAACGAGCTGTAGAGGTGATGGTGCGCGCATACGAGCCCTGTCGTCTCGTTTGGTCGCAAGCTGTTCAGGTCCACGCGCCGGCCCGTTCGCGGTTAGCTACATTCCGGATCGGCAACTCAGTGGGCCAGGGATCACCCTGCGAGCGTATTGCTGCGGCTACGGCGCCGGCAGTAGGGACTAATCCAATTTCACCAACTCCTTTGATGCCGTAAGGCGCCCCTGGTTGGGGTGATTCGACAATAATTACTTCAACGGGGGGCATGTCTTTTGGTCGGATGATATCCAGACCGCGAAGGGTGGTATTTGTCGGGCGACCAGATGGGTCTGTTGGGAAGCCTTCAGTAAGGGCATACCCCAGCCCCATGTGCACGGCTCCTTCAATTTGTCCCTCGCACAGCTGCGGGTTGACAGCACGGCCAACATCATGAGCGGCTACGACATTCTGGACCTCACCGTCATCTGGGTTGAGGATGACCAGTTGTGACGCGTAACCAAAAGTGGAGTGAATAACCGGATTTTCCAGTCCTTCGTTAAGCGAATTTGTCCAATTAATTCGATAGGTACCTTCGTAATCGACACCGACCTGGCATCCGTCCAGCAGCGCTCTTTGGCAAGCATCTTGGACTGCCCCTGCGCCCATGAGTGTGCCGCGACTCCCTGTGGTTTGCCCTGCTCCCAGTTCACGAGTTGAGTCGACTATGACCTTTATTTGTTCGGACGCGACACCAAGTTCTTCAACCGCGACTTGGAGTGCCACGTTGTGGACTCCTTGGCCCATCTCAGTCCAGCAGTGACGGACTTCGACAGTGCCATCTTCTTCAAATCTCACTACTGCTTTAGCTATCTCATCGAAACCATTCCCAAGACCGGAATTCTTTAGCCCAAGACCAACACCAACGGGCAACCCTGCCTGAACAGCTTCGTCGTATGCGGGCTTTACTGCGTCAAGGCACGCCCGAGCGCCGAGGCACCCGTCGTCCATAATTTGGCCAGGGCCCCAAACATCGCCTGGCTTTACGACGTTTCGCGATCGGATTTCCCAACCACTGATGCCGACTTTTTCAGCCAACCTGTCCATAATCCCTTCCATCGCAAACTGGGCTTGGTTTGCACCAAACCCTCTGAAAGCACCACATACAGAGTTATTTGTCCGTGCCGCGACCGCTTCAACGTCTACGGCTTGAAGCACATAGGGCCCTGTTGCGTGGCCGGCAGCTCGCTCTAACACTTTCATGCCAACTGAGGCATACGGCCCAGAATCCCCAAGCATTCGTGCTCGAAGAGCGGTCAGCTTTCCATTTGCATCGCATCCAGCTTCATACGTCATTCGAATGGGGTGACGTTTCGGGTGCATCAGCAAAGATTGCTCTCTAGAGAGCGTGATCTGGACTGGTTTGTCGAGAAGCCACGCAGCTAATGCCGTATGTGCTTGATTCGACATATCTTCTTTGCCGCCGAAAGCTCCCCCATTACTTACTAGTTCCGTGGTTATGAGAGACGGGTCAACACCTAGGACGCGTGCTATGTCATTGCGGTCGTCCCAGATCCCTTGACCCCCGGTATAGACGTAGAGGCCGTCTTCATTAGGCATCGCAAGAGTTGACTCGGGTTCCAGAAACGCGTGTTCAACTCGTTGGGTTTGAAAGGTCTCGTGGACGACATGAGTTGAGCTTTCCAGTCCGGAATCAACATCTCCTCGTTGATATGAAGACGTCGATAGCGTGTTTCCTTCGAGACCCCAGACAGCATTTTCATCATTTTCAACAACTCGAATAGGGTCAGTCATGGGTTCGTGTACTTGATAATCAATCTCAACCAATGCTGCCGCTTCGATGGCAGTCGCTCTATCAACAGCAACGACGACTGCAAGGACGTCTCCGAGGTAGGAAGTGCGACCTCCTTCGGGGATCATTACCGGCCAATCTTTGTGGATCAGGCCAACTTTCAGTTCGCCAGGGATGTCCGCTGCTGTAAAAACAGCGACTACTCCTTCTATGGACAGGGCTGCTTCCGTCCTAATTCCAAGTATGTCTGCTCTTGCGTGATCACTAAGTTTCAACGCCCCGTGAAGCAGACCGTCGACTTGCATGTCGTCTATAAATGGCCTCGCCCCAGCTGCTAGCACGTCTGCCTCGTATTTCGTTCCGCGGGAGCCCACGCCTTTGGGAGGCTGGGGTTCGGGAACAACTCCCGTGGCTAAATCTTGGATGGCGTCAAGGATTTTGATGTAACCGGTGCACCTGCAGAGGTGGGCTCCAAGATGTCGTGCGCTTTCATCTCGGGTAAGTGCCTCACCCTTCTTTTCTATAAGTGCTTTGGCGCGTACCAAGATGCCGGGGATACAAAAGCCGCATTGCAGTGCTCCATGTGCTGCAAAGGTGTCGCAATAGCGTTGGAGTTCTACTTCATCGAATCCTTCGAGTGTGGTTATGTTCTCGCCGTTGATTCGTTCTAAGGAGGTTTGGCACGCTACTCGGGCCTTATCTCCTACCAACACGGTGCATGCACCACACTGACCCGAAGGCGCGCATCCGTCTTTGGCGGAGATAACCCCGAGTTCATCTCGGAGAGCTCCTAATAGATGTTCGTGGTCTTCAGAGACGACTACGCCTTGGCCGTTGAGTTGGAACGCTGTCATTGGTCGGTCTTCGGCCGTGTAATTAATTCATACATTTCAGGTCGTCGATAACGATCAAAGTCGAAAAGGGTGTCCTTGTAGTGTTTGCACCAATCGAGGTCACAATCAGCTATGACTAGTTCATCATCGGAAGTTGTTGCTTGGGCGACAATTTGTCCTGATGGTGCGATAATCACCGACTCAGCTAGAGAATCAACTCCTTCTTCGATACCTCCCTTTGCGACGCCGATGACCCAGGTGCCGTTTTGGTATGCGCCTGCTTGCATTACTAACTGATTGTGAAACGACTGCAAAGGATTTTGTGACGGGTCAGGCGCGTAATGCATGGGGGTGTTGTAACCAATAAGAATCATCTCGGCGCTTTGAAGCGCCATAACCCGGTATGTCTCAGGCCACCGTCGGTCATTGCACAGGGCCATCCCAATGACACCGTCGAACGCCTCCCAAACACTGAACCCATCAGGTCCTTCCGTGAAATAACGACGTTCCAAGTGTTGGAATGGGCGCTCCGGTTCGTGTTCTTCATGGCCAGGTAAGTGCACCTTGCGGTATTTGCCGACAACTGAACCACTTTCATCTACGAGAACTGAAGTGTTGTAGCGCTCACCTTCTGGGGTTAATTCCGCATATCCAAGATAGAAGCCAATACCCAGGGCCTTTGCTTCGTCAAACAACCGTTGAGTGTCCGGACCGGGCATTTCAGTTTCGTAATACGAATCCAACTCCTCAAGATCATCGTCCAAATACCATCGAGGGAAAAAGGTAGTGAGCGCCAGCTCAGGGAAGACAACTAGTCGACAGTCTTCAGCGTTCGCTTCCCTCATCAAAACAATTAGTCGGTCTACAACTTCGCTTCTTGTGGTGTCTCTCGCTATCGGCCCTAGTTGTGCGGCGCCTACCCGTAATGACCTCACCAGTCCACCTCGGTCAACGCAAGCATCGTGTCGCTAAGCAACTGAGCTCCAGCTATCAAATCTTTTTCATCGGTATGTTCTGCTGGGTTATGGCTAATGCCGTCCAAGCTGGGAACAAAGATCATGCCGGTCGGGCAAATGCGAGCCATCATCTGGGCATCGTGACCCGCGCCAGATGGCATCCGTTTTGTCGACAGGCCAGTCTTTTCTGCTAGCAGTTCAATCTGTTCAACGACCCGTTCGTCAAATTCCACCGGTTCAAAGCGAGCAAGTGAACGACTTTCAACCATTACATCCTCGTCTTCGGCGATCGCTGCAACCCTGATTCGAAGCTGCTCTTCGGCAAGTTGAAGCAAGGCTTCGTCCGTATTGCGTAGGTCAACGGTCATAGTTGCGCTAGCTGGAACGACATTTACTAGGTTCGGGTGGAGGTGCAACGACCCAACTGTCGCTACTTGGCTACCTCCTATTTCGGACGCTATGGACCGCGCAGCTACTACAACTTCAGCTGCTACGCGCATGGGGTCTCGACGAAGTGACATTGGAGTTGTGCCTGCATGGTTTGACTGCCCAACCAAAGTCAATTCTGTCCACGAAATACCCTGCACCCCTTCGACAACCCCGATCTGGATGTCTTCCTTATCTAGAACAGGTCCCTGTTCGATATGCAGCTCTACAAAAGCGTGGGGAGTTACACCAGGACATGGAGCTGATCCTCGATACCCAATCCGATCCAACTCTTCTCCAACCACCGTGCCATCGGAGCCCTCGACCTCCAACACAGCTTCGACGCTCATACCTCCCACATACGCGAGGCTCCCCATCATGTCCGGTGGATAGCGGGATCCTTCTTCATTGGAAAAGAATGCGACAGCCAATGGACGCGCAAGTTCGATGCCCGCTGCAAGTGTTGCCTCGATAACTTCCAACCCCGCCAGGACGCCGAGATTGCCGTCGTAACGGCCACCGGTTCCTACCGTATCGATATGGGAACCGGCCATTACAGCGCCTGACGCGCCATCAGAGTTCGTAGAAGCAACGACGTTTCCCACAGCATCAATCGTTACCGTCAGACCCAAATCTCGCATCCATGTAACAACCAGATCGCGCCCGTCACGATCACCATCGGTGAACGCCAGTCGCGAACATCCTTTAGTGCCTTCGATTTCTCCGATTTGGGCAAGCTCGGCTATTCGTTCAAGAAGCCGTTCCCCGTTGATTGACACCGATGGGCCATTTGGCAAAGCCATATCTTCATTGAACCCGATTCACCTACAAAATAGCTAGTGATTCCCGTTGTCCTCATATTTCGTTAGTGTTCACTGACTACTACTTCATCGGAGATCTCGTGACTCGACCGGCTCTGTACCTCCAAGATGCTCACACAATTACTGAGGGAATTGAATTCGCTAGATACGCGGAGGACAGCGGATTTGATGCAGTTTGGCAGGCTGATTCGCGCTTGGTTCGCGAAGCATCTGTGCCGATGGCTGCATTTGCAGCAACAACTCAACGAATCAAGATCGGTTCGGGAGTAGTAGATGTATGGACACGCAATCCGGCTCGACTTGCTTCAATGTTCGCGACTCTCGACGACCTAGCCCCTGGGAGAATTTTGTGTGGATTAGGCGCCTGGTGGGACCCTTTAGCTACCAAGGTCGGAGTTTCACGCGATCGACCTTTGACAGTTATGCGCGAAGTAGTCACCGCTGTTCGCGCTCTTCTAGCTAATGAAACCGTGACCGTCGACGGGGATTTCGTGAAACTCGATGGTGTTGAGTTGGATTACGTCTACCAGGACCGTAAACCCAAAGATGTTCCGATATACATCGGAGCCACTGGGATGAAAATGATGGAATTGACTGGCGAAATCGCAGACGGCGTAGTCCTTAACTATCTAGTTTCGCCCGACTACAACGCTCGCGCTATGGAAGCTTTAGAACGAGGTGCCGAAAAGAGCGGCCGGTCAGTCGACGACCTTGATCGTCCCCAACTGGTGGTGTGCTCGGTACACGAAGACCGAGACACCGCACTGGATATGGCCAGAAACATGGTGGCTCAATATCTCGGTCAACAACCACACATAATGGAAGCTTCAGGTGTACCGAAGTCGTTGCTTGAAGCGGTGGGCGAAGTACTGACCTGGCCGGCCACACATGAACAAGTAGAGGCTGCAGCAAAGCTGATACCGGACGAAATCGTGCAGATGCTCACGGCTTCGGGCACGGCGGCCGAAGCACGCGAGGCAGTAACCGGTTACATGTCAAATGGTTGTACTTCACCTGTGTTGTATCCATTGGGCGACGTTTACGCCACCATCGATGCCTTCACCGGTTGGGACAGCTCAAGTTGAGTCAAATCAGGGAGGCCCCAAAGCCACTCCATTTCTTCTTTGATCATTCTCTCTAAGGGCTCATCACACGCTGAGAATGTGACAGAATGCGGATGTTCGAAGTCGAAAAAACATAGAGATAGGGCGGTAGAAATGCGGAGGAAGATTGCAGCACTGCTAGCAGTCTGTATCGGGCTGGGCTTTGTACTCACTAGCTGCGGTGGAGACGATGGTGCCGACACAAAGGCTGCGTTCGTATACGTAGGTCCGGTTGGCGATGCCGGTTGGACTTATGCACACGACGAAGCTCGACAGTATGCGGAAAATGAAACTGGTGTTGAAACAGCTTACGTAGAAGCAGTTCCTGAAGGAACAGCGGATTTCGCTAATTACGTTCGCGATTTCATTGACCAGGGTTACAACGTAATTATTGGTACCTCGTTTGGGTACATGGACGACATGCTCGCGTTAGCAGATGAATACCCTGACGTGGTTTTTGAACATGTCTCTGGGTACAAGATGAATGACAGCAACTTTGGCAACACCTTTGGCCGGATGTATGAGCCTCGTTATCTTTCCGGAATGGTTGCCGGTTCGGCTACAAGCTCAGGTTTGATCGGCTACGTCGCTGCTTTCCCAATTCCAGAAGTTATAAGGGGAATTAACGCTTTCACGCTTGGTGTCCAAGCCATAAACCCAAGCGCTCAAGTAGAAGTGATCTGGACCAGCACGTGGTTTGATCCAGTCGTTGAAGGTGACTCTGCTCAAGCATTGCTTGATAAAGGCGCCGACGTGATCGCTATGCACCAAGATTCAACAGCAGCAGGTGAAAAGGCCGAAGCGGCTGGAGCACGATGGGTTTCTTATAACTCCGATATGAGTGCCTTCGCCCCGAACGCTTTCTTGACAGCCCCAGTCTGGAACTGGGGACCTCGGTATGTTGACATCATCGAGGATGCGAAAGCGGGCAGCTATACGCCGAGCTCCTATTGGGGATCAATGGCAGACGGAATCGTTGATCTTGCACCAATAGCAAGCGATGTCGACCAATCCGTAGTTGATCAGGTGATGGAAGCAAAAGCTGCGATTATCGCGGGTGATCTGCATCCGTTCGCCGGTCCGCTCATGGATCAGGATGGTAACCAGGTCATAGGCGCTGGTGAAGTTATGGATGACGGGTCCATGCTCGGGATGATGTTCTTCGTTGAAGGCGTCATTGGATCCACTGGCTGAGTTAGTTAGCTGTTAACAGCATTTAGCGGCGCCGGCGAGGACATTCCACGTCGGCGCCGCTAACGCGTTTAAGCAAAGCAGGTTCTTCCCTCGATGACCCAACCTTCATCTCCTAGAGATAGCGACCAACTCTCTATCGAATTGATGGATATTTGGAAAACATTTCCAGGAGTCGTCGCGAATGCTGGAGTTGAACTCGCTGTGCGGCGTGGGTCAATTCATGCTCTTCTGGGAGAGAACGGCGCAGGCAAGTCGACCCTCATGAACATCCTCGCGGGGGTCTACCGGCCCGACAGCGGTGAAGTCAGAATTGACAGTCTCCCCCATCAATTTCGAAACCCAGCTGATGCTTTGTCTGCTGGAGTTGGCATGGTCCATCAGGAATTCCGCCTAATTCCTTCTTTTTCGGTGGCCGAAAATATCGTCCTCGGTTCCGCTCCATCTGTGATCAACAATCGTCACGTCGAGAGCGATGTTGCAGAAATGGCACACAAGTACGGATTAAAGGTCGATCCGGGACAACCGCTGTGGCAGCTATCTATGGGCGAGCGTCAGAAGGTTGAAATATTGAAGGTGTTGTGGCGTGATGCACAGGTACTGATTCTCGACGAACCAACCACCGTGTTAACCCCCAGCGAAGTTGACGAATTAGCTGAGATCTTGCGCCGAATGGCTGATGATGGGCGCTCCATTATTTTCATCAGCCACAAATTGCATGAAGTGTCCGGGATCTGTGATGAAGCCACGGTTTTAAGGCAGGGGAAAACCGTTGCCGGATCGTTGGAAATGGCAACAACTGACCGAAACGAGCTAGCACGTCTCATGGTCGGCGCGTCTCCTACCGTCCCTGCCCGACCTGCGGCAGCAACTCCGGGAAAGCCTTTACTGGAGCTACAAAATTTGAGCGCCACAGGCGACCGTGGCGTCGACGCGTTTTCTGACGTCAGCTTCCGAATCAATTCGGGAGAAATAGTTGGTATCGCTGGGGTAGCCGGCAATGGGCAACGCGAACTAGCCGACGTAATTGCTGGTTTACGACCGTCGAACAGCGGCAGCGTATTCATGGACGGCGCTGACATAACTGCAATTAGCCCCCGCCGACGCTTTCACTCTGGTCTGGCATACATACCTGAGGATCGTCTAGGTGTGGGATTGGCACCGCGCCTCTCCATAACTGACAATGCGATACTTCGCGTTTACCGGCAACAACGACGAGGCCCATTTATTGTTGCTGAAAAAGCCCTGTCCTATTGCACTGACATCGTTAACCGGTTCGGAGTTCGAGCAGGTGATCTCGGCGGGCCAATCGCCGCTCTCTCGGGAGGAAATCTTCAACGCCTTTTAGTAGGGAGAGAACTAGACGGGAAACCTTCGGTAGTAGTTGCTTCCCAACCAACACGAGGTCTTGACGTGCAAGGAGTGAAGGCGATCCAAGATCTGCTGCTCGATCAGCGAAATTCAGGTGCTGCGGTAATGATGATCTCCGAAGACCTTGATGAACTCCTCACGTTAACCGACCGGCTTCTCGTGATGGAAGGGGGGATCGTCCGTGGTGAGTTCGATCCTCGAACCGCGTCTCGACATGAAATTGGAATGGCAATGCTCTCTGATACACAAGCCACTCCACAATCATGAAACGTCCTCGTTTAAGCCTTCGGGAACAGCCCCTACCAGGAGGGCAACCCCTCGCTTTCGGCATAGGTTTAGCAATTGCGCTCTTTGTCGGCACATTGCTTCTTTTAGGTGCCGGGCATGACCCTCTAAGAATCTATTCAAGAATGTTCGAAGCCTCTCTTGGCGATCCTGATGCTTGGGCCATAACACTCAACCGCGCTGTTCCTCTTGGGCTTGCCGGGTTAGCAGTAGCTATTGCAGGCTCTATGGGACTTTGGAACATCGGGGCCGAGGGCCAAATAATGGCAGGGGCGATCGCTGCAGCTTGGGTGGCCCGGATAGGTGGCGATTGGCCCGGGTTTGTGCTCATCGCAATGATGCTTGTCGCAGCGGTAGGCGGCGGCGGCGTCCTCGCAATTGGGCCTGCGGTGGCTCGAGCGAAACTCGGTGTCAACGAAATCATCACAACTTTGATGCTCAATGAGGTCGCGATACGGCTGGTTCAGTGGCTTATTCATGGTCCCTGGAAAGACCCTGACTCATTTAACTTTCCGTTGGCTCCTATGTTGCCTGACCAGGCCCGCTTGCCAACACTCTTCAGCCGAGCACATTTCGGGTTGCTCATAGCAGCCGCCGTGATCATCGTCGCGTCAGTCGCCGTCCGTTACACAGGGTGGGGATACGAACTAAGAATCGCCGGGTCTTCGGAATCCACGGCTCGATATAGCGGTATTTCATTACCTAAGAAAGTTCTTACCGTTCTCGTGTTGAGTGGCGCTGTAGCCGGATTAGCTGGCGGTGTTGAATTAGCGGGTACCGCTGATCGTCTAACTGAAACGCTTTCGAATGGTTTCGGTTTCGCGGGCATCATCGTTGCCGCCTTAGCGCTTATGCGCCCATCGGGTGTGGCCGCGGTCGCCTTACTCTTCGGTGCCGTCCAAATAGGTGGACAAAGTATCCAAACCCTTGGAGTTTCTTCCTCCGTTTCCACAATTCTCCAAGCATTTGTTCTGTTCGGAGCAATCGGAGCCGGCGTCTTTAGCCGATATCGGGTGACCCTAGACAGTGGGCCACGCTCAGCCCCGGAGGAGGCCAAGTCATGAATGAAGCATCACTAATTGGTCTGCTCTTCGCGACAGTTTCTTTCGGGGCCCTTCTCTACTTAGCTGCATTAGGTGAACTACTAGCTGAAAAAGCAGGTGTCTTAAATCTTGGCGTTGAGGGCATGATGGCAATCGGCGCGGTCACTGCGTTTATAGCTGGGGTGGAATTCCAAAATCCTTGGGTCGCTTTAATAATTGCGATGCTCAGCGGCGCTTTGTTGGCATCTGTCCATGGTTTCTTCACTGTTGGACTTGGCGCAGAGCAAGTGGTTTCAGGTCTATCCCTCACAATTTTAGGATTGGGCCTTGCTGCTTATCTAGGGAAGGACTATGTCGGATTACCGCCGGGTGCCGAATTGGTACCCGTCGAATGGGGAGCTTTGTCTGATTTGCCATGGGTCGGCCCAATTTTGTTTAACCAGGCACCGATCGTTTATTTAGCACTCCTATTAGGGGTAGCAGTGAGTCTGGTTCTTTCAAGCACCCGTCTAGGTCTAGCTCTCCGAGCAGCAGGTGAGTCTGCCTCTTCTACCGACTCAGCGGGGCATTCTGTTCTTGGTCTTCGACTTTCTGCTGTAGCTGCGGGAGGGGCGCTGGCAGGGGCGTCGGGGGCTTATTTAACATTGAGTATCACTCCCCAGTGGGCCGAAGGCATAACTGCTGGGCGTGGGTGGATAGCCGTTGCTCTTGTTATTTTTGGAGCTTGGCGCCCTAGCCGAGTTGGTTGGGGCGCCTTACTTTTCGGTGGAACGTTGGCGTTAAAGACCCGACTACAAACCTTTGGTGTTGATTTCTCTCCGATACTTCTGTCGATGCTGCCTTACATACTCACGCTTCTGATTCTGCTCATCATTTCGATTCAAGCACGCAAACGGCCATCACCGGCACCAGCTGCGCTTGGTTTGGCTTATCGACGAGAAGAGCGCTAATAAGGTCACTCTTCAAAATCTGTCTAGAGGATGGCTCTCGCCGCCGCCCAGATGTACACGATGATGACGACGAGGAACATGTAACGCCAGATTTGTTTCCTCACACCGTCAAAGTTAAGCGCTACGACTGTCTCTTCCATTACATGTCACACAATTGAGAGTTTCCCCCTCACAAAGTTTTCCCCGCAGCGCCAGCACTGAACTGATCTTGTCCACACTCACGCTAAGTGTGAGTTACCAAAGACAGCTGCACTCGACGGTGGCTTCCAGAGCTTTCCATCGAAACGGCGTTGGCTCTGAGGCTGCTCCACATCCTGTGCATCGGAGCACAAACTCACCATTAACTTTGCTCATCGTCACTGGTTGCTCACCAGTCGACAACCTTGCTTCCTTTTTCGGAGAAACCTTTTGCCGCATTATTTCAGGGAGCTCCAAGACATCAAAGTCGAGGTACAAGGGGTCTGGTGTTAGGGACGGAGGGTTATCCCACGCTTCTCTATGAGCATCGGTTTCTTCTGACCAACCCAAAAAACTCAACCACGCGTATTGGTCTACGGAATCAAGGTTGTCTGGGATCTCCTTGACGGCACTCATAGGACCAATTTTCTCTGGCACAACGGGTTCATCTGGGCCGGAATAATTGAGAAATGAGATGAGTTCAGGTTGTTCACCTATTCCGAAAATACGAGCTGACTCACTGATGTCCTCTATTTCCTCCATGAACCCATCACGTTCAGATGCTGTTGGATCCTCCAAGGTGTCGCTCGCATACAACACAACAAATCGAGCTCCCACGCCATGCTGCTTTAGCCGCAGAATCCGTCCCATTCGCTGGATCATCTGTCTTCGCGTTCGGCTTGCGTTGACAACGACACCAAGATTGGCATCGGGGACGTCAATGCCTTCATCGAGGACCCGAGGTGCTGCTACTGCATCCAGCTTCCCGTCGCGAAGGTCATTCAAGATCGTTTCCCGCTCTAAACGGGCAGTGTCCCCAGTAATAATTTCAATGCCTAACAGTGGGTCTAGCCGATTAATGGCGTGATTGGCGGCCTTCACAGTTTGAGTGAAAATGAGGGCGCCTGATGCCTCCAGGATTACAGACGCAAAGTTGGATAAGACTTCATATTTTGAACGACTTGTAGCAACTATCTCGCGACGTTTTGAAAATGAATCAAGATAGGTAGTTGCGGCTTTCCCGTTAGGCCCCGCATCATTTTCTGACAAATAGCTGACCGCAGCTAGGAAAGCTCCGAAAGGCTCTTGAGGCATATCAGGAATCGCCCGTAGTGTTTGTCGAGCTGCGACTAAGTCCGCCTCCATTAAGTCGTATTCGTCTCGTTCTTCTTTGGCTAAAGGTACTGCTACAAACGCGACTCTCGGTTGGGCACATACCCCGTCGGCGATGGCCTGGCCAAAATCGTATTTGTAGCAAACACCGCCAAAATAAGGGACGAGAGTTTTCTCAACAGCATCGTCTGATCGTTCTAGTGTGGCTGTTAATCCCAAGCGTTCTTCATATTCATGAATAAGTGATTTACGTAGGGTCGCTCCCCCAAACCCATGACACTCATCAGCAATCAAAAGACCTCCCAGGTCTCCTGGTGGTAAGGGTTTCTTGGCGCTAGCGGAATGTCGAGTTGTCACCAACACGTCGCAATCATCGGCCCTGTCACTGAAACTGTCTCCTAACCGTCCAATGACGCATTGGGGCAAAGCTTGCTTAAGGCTTTCAGACCATTGCTCCATCAGGACACGACTAGGAACCACGACCAGCACGAAGAGACCACGTCTGTGAGCATCAGCCGCTGCCTGCATGGCAACATTTGTTTTGCCGGCCCCGGTGACGGCTTCAATGATTCCGCGCCGTCCACATCTCAACCAGCTTGCTAACGCCAGGAGTTGCCATTTGTAGAGGAAATGTTGCGACTTGTTCATAGACCGATCCGTTGAAAGACGCTAAGGCCCAGTGCCTGTAATTCCACGTCATAAGATGAGGTTCCTCTATTCGGAACTTCCGAAATTGAATTACCCCACCAACTATGGACTTCCTGGCTAGCGGCAAGCCAACCCAATTCCGTAATCACCCACCTAAAAACTTCACGGATCACCATTGACCACTACTGAGACCAAACCTCTATTTCGAGGAGTGTCACATCGGGCGGCTTTTATAGCTTCGATAACGCTCGCTCCGATTGTGGTTGTCTCAGCCCCAGGGATTTGGCCACGAATGGTCACAGGTCTTTACACACTGGCGATAGTTGCTTTATTTGGAGTATCGGCGTTGTATCACCGAGTCAATTGGGGGCCCGTCAACCATCGACGACTCCAAAAGTTTGATCACGTAACAATTTTCCTCGCTATTGCAGCGACCTACACGCCAGTGGCAGTCTTCGTACTGTCCCCTTGGGCCGCGAAGCTGGTACTAGTCCTGGTGTGGAGCGGCGCCTTGTTGGGCGCGTTAATACGCATCCGATTCTCTCACTCCCCCCAATGGGTTGTTGCGGCCCCGTATTTAATCGTCGGCTGGTGTCTGCTCGCGGTCATCAAGGATGCTTGGCAACAACTTGGAGTTGTCGGGTTCATCCTTTTTCTTTCCGGGGGAATGTTGTACACGGCTGGCGCTGTGATATTTGCTACCCAAAGACCTAACCCTTGGCCACACAAGTTTGGTTTTCACGAAATATTTCACACGTTCACGGTGGCAGCTGCATCACTTCACTACATAGCGTTCGTATTCATTGTTCTACCCAAAGCTCAATGACGTACAGCCAACCATCGTAAGACTGGTCTTTTCACGTCGCTTTGAACGTGGCAGCGAAGAAGCTGTGTGGAGGGAGTTGCACCAAAGGGGCAGCATCGTCTGACGTTTCAAACGCGCTCCGCTGCACAGCATGCGGGTTCTCCCAAGTGTTCTGTGTTGATGGGGTTGGATGATGCAAGATCTCACTTGAAACAACGTGGAGGTGTGCCCCAGACAGATTAATTTCTAAGTCGACGGTGCCATCAACTGAGCGGTTCACCGCATAGACGTGCAACTCTCCGTTGTCGCTCAGTATGGCTGCCCCATCCACCATTGCGACATCTCCGAAATCGGGTGACCCCAACGTCGACCCTTCATAACCCAAATGAAGTGCCCGACCTTCTCGACGATTCACAAACATTGCCAATGCCTCAAAAATGGTTTGCCGCAGTAATCGATCACCATCGGTAAGGACGGGTGCTATGACATTCACAATCTGGGCGATGTTGGCAATTTTCACCACGTCGGCGTTTCGGATGAAACTCATCAAAAACTGGGCACAAACAAGTGCGTCTTGGAGGTCGTACACCTCCTCGACTAGGTGAGCGGGGAAATTTCCGTCAGCCCACATACCGTCTCTATTTCGGGTGCGATACCAAACGTTCCATTCATCAAACGCTATAAAAGGCCGCTTCGATGAGCGCCGTTTGCCTGCGACGTAACGACACACCGAGTCGATTTCCGCTATTTGTTGATCAATCGCGGCACCAGAGGTCAAAAACGCGGCGGTGTCACCGGAATAGTTGTCTAGGTATCTATGAGTAGATAAATAGTCGGCGAATCCGCCAACAGCTTCTAGGGCTTCTCGGTCCCAGTTGAGGTAGGTCGAGTTATCGGGCAAGGACGTCCCCGACACCACCAGTTCAATCGATGGATCGACAAGTTTCATCATGTGAGCTGCCTGACGAGCTTTAGTCCCATATTCGGACGCTGACATGTGACCAATTTGCCAGGGCCCATCCATTTCGTTCCCGAGGCACCACAACGGAACTTTTGATGTATTTGATGATTGATCGAGTTCGCGTTGCTTAGTGATGTCCGTTGCCAATTGGCCATTGGTGTACTCAACCCAATCTGCGGCTTCTTCAGCTGAGCCTGTCCCTAGATTCACGGCGAACATTGGGGACCACCCAGTTCTGTCGCATAGAGACAAGAACTCATTGGTACCAAAACTGTTTGGCTCTATTGTCCCCCAGGCCAGTTCTCGACGGGTGGGGCGGTTCTCGACAGGACCGACGCCATCTCGCCAATGGTAATTAGAAACAAAATTCCCGCCGGGATAGCGCATAACTGTGAAATCAAGTTCATCTAAAGCAGCTAACACATCTGTTCGACATCCAAACTCGTCAGCATGGGCCGACGTTGGTTCATAAATGCCTTCGTACACGGCTCGCCCCATGTGTTCCAAGAAGCCACCAAAGATTCTCGGGTCAACTTGCCCTACGTGATGATGGGGGTGAAGATTAAACGTAGCTTTAGTCACGGGGGGAGCGTAGTTCTAACAGGGCTGTCTCTTTAGCCAGCAGGCTTAGTGGTCGTCAGGGCTTAGGAACAACCTCGCCACCAACATTTGCTCTTTGCCGATGTACGTCAGTGTGTAGCTCAATTATCCAAGCAGTAACGCTTGATGTGGTTGTTCGACAAGCCGCAGCAGTTCAGTTGCTCGTGCGTCTTGATCTTGAGCGCAGACAGACTCCATCCAACGAGCACGATCTGCGGTAACCACAACTTCGGTCGACCCTGAGTCACCACGAACGATCTCGGGATCAACAGTCCCGGCCGGAAGGAAACGAAAATCGCCCTCGTGGTACAACCGGTCACCGATAGAGCAACTGCCACCGGTCATGAGCCAGAACCTGTCGGTTTGGCTAGCAGATTTAGCTGGCTCCGATGCCCCCCCAGGCCACTGCGTCATTTCTACCAGCGTTCCCGAAGAGGGATCACCCATGAGCACCATCGCCACATCAGAGCCGTCTGACATGCGGTGCCAGTTGGTCTGGTCGTGTAGGTCCCCGTATAACTCGGGGCGTTTGGAGTTTAAGTCTGCGAAAGTTGCTGCAACCGCGCTCGCTGTATCGTCGTCGTGCTCATGGAAATGCGGTTGCTCGTCGCCGAACACGACTGACGCGGACTCATCCAGCGTCGCTTCCGCTTCTGCTCGATCGCGATCTGAGTAGACGGGGTGGTAGCCGCGGCGGTCTGCACTCACAAGCAACAGTAATGCTCCATGTCCACCTTCAAGAGATTCGACGTACACATCGTTAGCTCCACGCAGCACAAAGGACCCATGACCAAACCAATGACCCGACACCCTGGTCTGTCGAGAGTGCGAAGCCAGGGCAATTCTGAACGTGTCGGTTCGATGGTGGTGTGAATATGCCCGCCCGTTTGCGCGTACGCTCTCCCGCCCTGGAGGGAAGCTCAGCACGCGCGCCATGGGCCCGGATTCGGAGTCACCCATCAGGAAAGAAACTTCGCGGTAATCGCCATCTTCGGTGAGACTGTTCCAGCGTTGGGGAAACGCAACGTTTCCTTCCTCAACAGATTTGCCTGCTGGTTGTGTCTTATCCGTCATAGTCAATACACCCTTCCGGCCTACTTAAGCAGACTGGCTCAACCAATCTATCTCACGAGAATTTGGAGCTCTGTGGAAACACCGGGAGTAAGTCAATGACGAACTAGACCGGGATTGCGCACCATCAGCCTCAATCAACATTGACGCTGAGACCGTCCCTCAACACCAAGTATTGCCGTTCATAATCATTTTGGAGTGCTGGCGCCTGATCGGCGGTTCGGTGCACTGCTCCATCGGGCGCGTATTGAACGATGTAACTCTTACGCACATCTTCGGTGAGGTTTGGTCCAGTTCTGTGGGGTGTGAGTGACGAAAAGACAACGATGTCGCCCGCTGTAGCGGGAATAGGAATCGCCTTGCTGGAAGAGGGCGCGCAACACCACCCCAAAGGAGTCATCTCGTGGGCAAGGGTGCCCTGGCGATGCACTCCTGGAATCACCCACGGACATCCGTTGTTTTCATCAGCATCGGTTAGAGCAATCCAACAGGTCAGGTATTGCTGCGGCTCGAGATAGGTGTATCCGTTGTCTTGATGAAATGGGAATTCCTCGGGGTTACCGGGTTTCTTGTAGACCGCCTGTTCCCAATAGAGACGAACGTCGGGACCAATGAGATCGTGACAAAGGCCAACAAGGGGTTCGGCAGTGCTGAATTGACGCAATTTGGGCGATCGTTTTACGAGATGTTTGGTAAACGTGATCGCATCGGCTTTAGAAATAAACACTTTTCCACCAGGTTGGGTGCGTAAAAACCTCTCAGCTTCTTGTTCGAAAGGGTCGATCTCTTTAATGAGGTCTGCGACCTGGTTGGCGTCGAAGGCATCTTTCAATAAAAAGAACCCGTCTTCCTCGAACTGGGCGACCTGGTCAGCAGTCGTAGCACGCCTTGCAAGGGGCGATGACTGCCATACAAAGGAATGATTCAGCGGATGTAACAGGGGGGTGGTCACTGAACTGGTTTTTCTCCGACTGGCATCCAGTCGTTGATGACTGCTGGACTTTCCGCCATGTCTGTTGTTCCTCGTTCTGCGTAGTGGTAAACCATCGCTGCCCGAATTTGGTTGGAGTTGTTGTCCTTAGATCGATGCATTAAGTGGCTATGAAAGA
>Ga0209228_1000052_pt1 | contig 48460 bp, 40 predicted proteins | sample METZYME_3_150m_FD_187547 | JGI IMG/M metagenome (GOLD analysis project Ga0209228, IMG submission 187547) | Marine microbial communities from oxygen minimum zone in mesopelagic equatorial Pacific - METZYME_3_150m (SPAdes) (version 2) | ecosystem: Environmental > Aquatic > Marine > Oceanic...
CCGTCTTCTGCCACGGGTCGTTGGCGACGACCAAAACCACTACGTCGAGCCCCAGATCGACCATCGCGGTCTGAGCAGCCTCTAGGTGACCCAAATGGGGAGGATCGAACGTCCCGCCAAAGAGTCCGATCCGGCGCGGTCCAGGCGGAAGTTGGGCGCCGTTCACGGTCCGATGCTACCGGTAGGCCAGCGGCTCGCCGCTGTGACGACAGCTCCGTACATCGCCCCTGACCTGCGAAGACGCAGGATTTTCGGGTCCCGGGATGGTTTATGCAATCTTCGTATGACGGAGGTCACCATGACAGGGCTATACAGCACCCGCCCGATGTGGTTGAATATGTACCAGACGAGATCACCGGAAACATCCACCAATCGCCCCGGAAACCCGTCTCCCCCCTGAAATCATCCCCTCCTTGGCGCGCGTCATGCGACTGTCCGAGGCCAAGACAAGCGAGTGAGAAGCATATGAGTGACTCCGTTGGTCAGTACCTGAATGAGATCGGCATGGTCCCGCTCCTGAACGCCCAGGAAGAGCGGGAGCTGTCCCAGATCATCGAGGCCGGTGCTGCAGCCCGTGCCCGCAAGGAGGCCGGTGAGACCGGTCGCGAGATCGAGCGCCCCATCCGGGCTGCCGCCCGCGCTAAGGATCGGTTTATCCGATCCAACCTCCGCCTCGTGGTGAGTGTGGCCCGCCGCTACCCCCTGCCTCCCGGCATGGAGTTGCTCGACCTCATCCAGGAGGGCAACCTCGGCCTGGAGCACGCCGTCGACAAGTTCGACTGGCGAAAGGGCTTCAAGTTCTCCACCTACGCCACCTTCTGGATCCGTCAGGCCATCGGCCGGGCGCTGGACCAGAAGGCCAGCCTGGTGCGTCTTCCCGGCGACCGCTCGGCCAGCCTCCGGGCCGCCCTGCGGGCTGTATCGGGTAATGGCGACGAGCTCGACGAGGAGCACGCACGCCTGCACCGTCTAACCACCCCCACCTCGCTGGACCGCACCATTGGTGACGATGACAGCAACGAGCTGGTCGACCTGCTCCCTGACTCCACACCGGGTCCCGAGCTCCAGGTGATGGCTATGGCCGAGAACGACATGGCCACCAGCCTCCTGGACGTTCTAGACAACCGGGCCCGCTACGCCGTCGAGCAGCGCTTCGGCCTCACCGATGGCCGTAAGCGGAGCTACCGCGAGGTCGGTGAAGATCTGGGCGTTACCGCCGAAGCCGCCCGCCGTCTGGTCAAGCGTGCCGTGACCACGGTGCGCGACCGGGCCAGCGAGTACAGCGACGTCGCCTGAACCCCGGCGGTCGGACCGATCCGATCGCTGAACGGTTCCTCAGACGGTCGTCGATAGGCGACCCCACGCAAACCTCTGCGGTGCCGCGAACCGTCACCCCTAGGCTGATCCACCGTGAGCACCTCCCAGTCCACCTGGACCTCCCGCACGTGGCGGGACCGTACCGCCCTCCAGCAGCCCCAGTGGCCAGACGGCGACGCCCATGAAGGGGTCCTCGAACAGCTCTCGTCGCTTCCGCCACTGGTGTTCGCCGGCGAGACCCGGGAACTGACCAGCCGACTGGCTGACGTAGCTGCCGGGCGGGCCTTCCTGCTCCAAGCCGGCGACTGCGCCGAGTCCTTCGACACCTCCGCCGACTCCATCCGGGACCGGCTTCGGGTCATCCTCCAGATGGCCGTCGTACTCACGTATTACACCGGCGTTCCGGTGGTGAAGGTAGGTCGGATCGCCGGCCAGTTCGCCAAGCCCCGATCGAGTGACACCGAGACCATCGACGGCATAGAACTGCCGTCGTTTCGGGGGCACATCGTCAACGATGTCGGGTTCACCGCCGAGGAACGCGCAGCTGATCCCGGGCGCCTACTCACCGCCTACCACCGAGCGGCCGCCACCCTGAACCTCCTGCGGGCCTTCACCAAGGGAGGGTTCGCCGACCTGTCACGGGTCCACCAGTGGAACCGTGAGTTCGTGTCCGCGAGCCCGGCCGGGCAGCGCTACGCCGCCATCGCCGAGGAGATCGAACGGGCCGTGCAGTTCATGTCAGCTTGCGGGATCAACAGTGAGACCCTGACCGACCTCCGACAGGTCGACTTCTACACCAGTCACGAGGCCCTCCTACTCGACTACGAGGAGGCCCTCACCCGCCGGGACTCACTCACTGGCGATTGGGTGGACTGTTCGGCCCACATGCTCTGGATCGGCGAACGGACCCGTCAACTGGACGGTGCCCACGTGGAGTTCCTGCGCGGCGTGGCTAATCCGCTGGGCTGCAAGATTGGCCCCACAGCGACCACAGAGGACGTCATCGCCCTTTGCGAGGCTCTGAACCCCGAACGGATTCCCGGCCGCTTGACGTTGGTCACCCGCATGGGTGCAACCAAAGTCGTCGACGGTCTGCCGCCTTTGCTGACAGCCGTCAAGGAGTCGGGCCACCCCGTCGTGTGGGCGTGCGACCCGATGCACGGCAACACGTTCACTGCTGACGATGGACGCAAGACCCGTCACTTTGAAGATGTTCTGGCCGAGGTGTCGGGTTTCTTTGCCGCCCACCGCTTCGCCGGAACCCATCCAGGTGGCGTGCACCTCGAACTCACCGGGGACGACGTCACCGAGTGTTTGGGTGGCGGCGCCGAGGTGGTCACCGCCGACCTCGCGAACCGCTACGAAACGATGTGCGATCCCCGCCTCAACGGGAGCCAGAGCGTCGACTTGGCGTTCCGGGTCGCCGAACTGCTCCGTAACGGCACCCACTGACCTGACGCATCGACCCCCATCGGCAGGCCCCATCAGGTGTCTCGGGTCAGACGAGGTTCTCGACGAATGCCTCGAGTTGACGGAGATTGCGAACCTCGTGAACCCCTTCGCACCACGTGCCGTACTCCCCCACTATCGAGTCTCCGGTGTCCCAGTAGGCGCGTGGCTCGGGGTTCAACCAAAAGACCTTGCGGGCCCGGTGCTTGAGGTCCTTGATGATCCACGACTGTGAGGCGTGATAGTTGTTCCGGGCATCACCGAGTATCAGTACCGTGGTCTTGGGGCCGACCTCCTTCCCATACTTTTCCCAGAACACCCCGAAGGCGTGGCCGTAGTCCGAATGACCGTCGACCCACACGACGTCGGCTTCGGTGTTGACCCGGTGAACGGCCTGGCCGATGTCCTCCACCCCCTCAAAAAAGCGGGTCACCTCGTCCAGGCCGTCGATGAACACAAACGATCGAACCTTGGAAAACTGGCCGCTGAGGGCGTAGACGAGATGCAGGGTGAAGCGGGCGAAGGCGGCCACCGAACCTGAAATGTCGGCCACCACCATGATCTCTGGCTTAGCCGGGCGGGGGAACTTGAACTTCGGCTCAGCCGGAACCCCGCCGTAGCTCAGCGAGTGTCGCATGGTGTTGCGGAAGTCCAGTGGGCCCTTGCGACCGTGACGCCGCTTGCGGGCCAGGCGTACGGCCAACTTTCGGGTCAACGGATAGATGGCTTTGCGGAGGTTCGCCATCTCCTCGCGTGAGGCGTGCATGAAGTCGACGTCCTCAGGTAACGGCTTGCGGAGCGTCTTGGCCATGGCCTCCACACCCCGATCGGCCACCAGTCGTCGACGGATCTCCGCCTCGATCTCCTGCTTGAGGCGGTCCATGCGGTCGTTGAACTCGTCGCGTTCGAGCCGCTCTTCCAGTGGCGTCAGGTCCTCAGGTGCATCCTCTCGGGTCGCCTCCATGAGACGGTCCAGCATCCCGGCGAGATCCAGGTTCCGCAGTGTTCGGTACAGGTAGTAGGTCCCGCCCACCGGTCTCCCGGGTTCCATCCCGGCAAAGCGCATCACCGACTGGCGGGCCAACGCCCGAAGCATCGCATCGTCGCCCTGCATGAGCGCTTTGAACAGCATTTCGGCCAACTGCTCGGGGGTCAGCGCCGACATGCCGCCGCCACCACCGCCACCGGCCTGACCCTCGCCAGGCATCTGCATCTGGTCGTCATCACTTTCGCCGGAATCAGCCGACGGGTCGCCGTCGACGATCTCGTACTCCGGTCCCCGTAGCGAGAAGTAGACCTCGAACACCACCTCGAAGGCACGCCAGTGGCTGTGGTTCTTGACCAGTGTGGCCCCTAACGCGTACTTGAATGCCTCCCGATCCTCGAGTGGGATGTGGGTGACGGCCTCCATGGCGTCGAGATTTTCCGTGAGGCTCACCGGAAGACCAGCGTTGCGGAGTTCCTCGATAAAGCCGCTCAGCAGGTCCAACAGCGGCCGATCACCGGCTGCAATGGGGGCGCCGTCGATTGACGTGCTGGCAATGGTCATGGGAAGGAGGTCCCTCGATCAGCCCACCGGGCCGGCCAGCTCGTCGGGGTTGTCGGCGAACTCCTTGACTGCCTTCTCGATGTCGGTGCGGTACTTCAGTAACACGTTGGCCGTCTCGGTGGCCACCGCGGCGTCGATCTGCTCGACGCCGAGCAGCACCAGAGTGCGGGCCCAGTCGAGGGTTTCCGACACCGACGGGTCCTTCTTGAGGTCTAGTTGGCGGATCGACCGCACGATCCGGGCCACCTGGTCTGCCAGGTTCGCATCGATCCCTGGAACCTTGGCGGTGACGATCTGACGCTCACGGTCGAGATCCGGGTAGTCGATGTACAGGTAGAGGCAACGCCGCTTCAGTGCCTCGGAAAGCTCACGGGTACCGTTCGACGTCAGGAATACCATCGGGATCTGGGTCGACTGCACCGTTCCCAGTTCAGGGATCGACACCTGGTACTCCGAGAGGATCTCCAATAGCAGCGCCTCGGTCTCAACCTCGACACGATCCACCTCGTCGATCAGGAGCACCACACGGTCCTCAGCTCGGATGGCTTCCAGCAACGGCCGGGTCAAAAGAAACTCCTCGGAGAACAGGTCATCTTCCACGTCGTTCCAGGCGGCGTCGGTGCCTTCGGCCTGGATCCGGAGGAGCTGCTTCTTGTAGTTCCACTCGTACAGGGCCTTGGACTCGTCGAGCCCCTCGTAGCACTGCAGACGGATCAGGCGGGAGCCGGTGATTTCGGCCACGCTCTTGGCCAGCTGGGTCTTACCGGTACCGGCCGGCCCCTCCACAAGGATGGGCTTGCCCAGTCGTTCAGCGAGGTAGACAATGCCGGCAATGCCGGCGTCGGCCAGGTAGTCGGCGTCGGCCAGAGCACTTCGCACCCCATCCAGATCGTCGAATTGCACGTTGGGTTCGGTCATTCCCGGAGGCTACCGAGCGGTCACTTTCGGCCCGTCATCCGGACGGCAGCCCGGCTTCACTGAAGCTCAACGACGGATCTGGCCGCTACCCCTGACGACGTACTTCTCAGTGGTGAGCTGCTCGAGCCCCATGGGTCCTCGGGCGTGGAGTTTCTGGGTGCTGATCCCGATCTCGGCTCCAAAGCCGAACTCCTCACCATCCACGAAACGAGTCGACGCGTTGACCAACACCGCCGCCGCATCGACCTCACCGGTGAACCGGATCGCAGCCGCCTCGTCATCGGTCACGATGGCCTCGCTGTGGCCCGAACCGGTCTCGTTCACATGGGCAATGGCCTCGTCGAGGTCGTCGACCACCCGGATCGAGAGCTTCAGGTTGCCGTATTCGGTTGACCAGTCAGCCTCCACGGCCTCACCAATGGACGGGACCACAGCCCGGGCCCGTTCGTCGCCCACCAACTCGACCCCGGCCAACGCCTCCGCGGCCAGCGGAAGGAACCGGTCGACCACGCCGGCATGAACCACAAGGCTCTCCGCTGCGTTACACACGGATGGTCGCTGGACCTTGGCATTCACGATGATGTCGGTGGCCATGGCGAGGTCAGCTGACTCGTCCACGTAGACATGGCAGTTCCCATCTCCGTCGATCACGTAGGGGACCGTCGCGTTGTCCAGGATCGATCCGATGAGCGACGGGCCGCCCCGAGGAATGAGGCAGTCCACGAACCCGCGCTGCTGCATGAACTCGACAGCGGCCTCCCGGCTGCCGTCTTCGACGAGGACCAACGCATCGGCAGGCAGGCCCACATCGACCAGCGCCGACCGAATACTCACAGCAATGGCCCTATTGGAGGTCAACGCCCCGGACGAGCCCCGGAGAAAGGCGACGTTGCCGGACTTCAGACACAAGCCGAAGGCATCACTTGTCACGTTGGGGCGGTTCTCGTAGATGATGGCCACCACGCCCAGCGGCACCCGCACCCTGCTCACATGCAACCCGTTGGGTCGGGTCCATTCAGACGTCACCTGGCCAACCGGGTCTTCCAGGTCGGCCACCTGACGCAGCCCGGAGGCCATGCCAGCCACCCGGACCTCGTCGAGTCGGAGTCGGTCGACCATGCCGTCGGGCATCCCTTCGGCCTCGCCGCGAGCTACGTCCTCGGCGTTGGCGTCCAACAGGTCCGCTACATCGGCCTGAAGTCGGTCGGCGGCGGCCAGCAGGGCGGCGTTCTTGACCTCCGTGGTGGCGACGGCCAATGACGGAGCGGCCGCCTTGGCACGGCGAGCCAGGTCGGCAACGCCCGATCCGGACCCGACCGGTCCGTCGGCCCCATAGGTGACGGCAGATTCGGGTTGCATTCAGTGGAGGCTAGCCATCACCTACCGTGCAGTGGATGGCCGTGGACCGAACTGGGCACCCGCAGGATGAGGGATCTTCGTCCGCGGTGGCCGCCGGCATACTGCTGTCCAAACTGGCCGGGCTGGCCCGCGAGTCGCTGCTCCGCTCCGTGCTGGCCCTCGGTCCGGCAGCAGATGCCTTCGCTGCAGCCCTGCGGATACCGAACCTGCTCCAGAACCTGTTGGGAGAGGGCTCCCTGTCCGCATCTTTCATTCCCGTCTACAGCCGTCTCCTGGGCGAGGGTCGGCGCGACGAGGCCGGCAAGGTGGCGGCTGCGGTGGCCGGACTCCTGACTGCGTTGGCCGGCGGGCTAGTCGTAGTTGCCATTGTGGTTGCCCGACCGCTGGCGACCCTCCTGGCTCCCGGATTCAAGGGAGCCCGCCTCGACCTCACCGTTGACCTACTCCGCATCACCACCGGCGGCCTGGGCCTTCTGGTGCTCTCGGCGTGGTGCCTTGGGATCCTGAACAGCCACGGCCGGTTCTTCCTGCCGTACGTGGCCCCCGTGCTCTGGAACGTGGCCCAGATCGCCGTGCTGGTCGCCGCCCTCACCGGCGACTGGTCACCGACCCGGACCGCCACCGGGTTGGCATGGGGCCTGGTAGTCGGCGGGGTCCTCCAATTCGGTGTGCAGGCCATCGCCGTCCGCCGGCTCGCACCCGAACTGCGGCCCTGGATCGGACGGACCATCGGACGTGGCGACCCGTCGGTAGCCGACGTGCGACGGCGATTCGGACCGGCCGTGCTGGGTCGGGGCGTCCTCCAACTCTCCGGCTATCTGGACCTCATACTGGCATCGCTGCTGGCCACAGGGGCGGTAGCCGGCCTGTTGTCGGCCCAGATGCTCTACGGCCTCCCGGTGGCACTGTTCGCCACCAGTGTGGCTGCCGCGTCGCTTCCCGGGATGTCTCGCTCATCTGCCTCCGAACTGGCCGTCACCTCGCTACGAGCCCGCCGGCGAACAGGCTTCTACGTGGCATTCTCGACGGTGGCCTTCTTGGTACTCGGAGAGTCCATCGTCGGCGCGTTGTTCGGCTGGGGGGCGTTTGACGGCGACGACGCCCGGGCCGTGTCCCTGGTGCTGGGCGCCTACGCCCTTGGCCTGCCGGCCGTGGCGTCCTCACGGATCCACCAGAACTCCCTGTACGCGGTTGGCGACACCGTTGGCCCGGCCCGTATCGCCGCGGTGCGCGTCGTCCTAGCGGCCGTCGTCGGCCTCACCGTCATGTTTCCCATGGATCGGATCACCGTGCATGCCGGTGAACTGCTGACTGTCGCCGGGGACGGCTGGTTCGGCCCCCTCAGCCAAGGCATCCGCTCGGGGTCGCTTGACCCGCATCTGGGTGCGGTCGGCCTGGCCCTCGGCTCAGCGGTAGCCGCCTGGACCGAGTTGACCCTGCTGGCCCGTCGAACCCGTCGAGTACTCGGCGCACCTACTGGTCCGTCGTCGGTGATGGGTCCGCTGGCCTGGCCGGCAGCCACCGCCGTGGCCGTCGCGGTGACTGCCCGCTGGGCCACAGGTGGTCTGCCCGACGTGGCGGCGGCACCACTGAGCGTGATGGTTGCCGGTCTGGCCTACGTGACCGTCGCTTCGGTCACAGGGGTCGCCGAGGCCCGCAGCCTCATCACCGACATCAGGGGCGTCCAACGTCGACTCGGCAATCGCTAACCGGCGCCCTCTCGTCAGGGCAAAACAACCAAGTCGTCGGCGTGAATGGCCTCGTGAGCCATGCCGTCAGGCAGGTCGCCGGTCCGTCGGCCCGCATGGGCACGCAGCATGGATGAGTCGTGGCGCACGATGCCTTTGGCGAACACCGACCCTGACGGATCGCATACCTCGACGGCCGCACCGGCCTCGTAGGTGCCGTCCACGGCCACCACGCCGGCCGGGAGCAACGACACCCGCCGCTCCTCGAGCGCCCGTCGGGCACCAACGTCAACGGTGATCCGACCCGATGAACCGACGGCGAAGGCAATCCACAGCCGTCGGGCACCAAGACTTGCCGCCCGGGGACGCACCACCGTCCCGACGCCTGAAGTGCCGTCACAGGCATCAACCATCACTCCCTCGCGAGCCGCGTCGGCAATAACAGTCCGGACGCCCGACCAGCTAGCGATCTTGGCGGCTGCCAGTTTCGACGCCATGCCACCACTTCCCCGTACTGACCCGCTTGTTCCAGCAAGGCCCTCCAACTCGTGGTCGATCTCCACAATCTCCTCGATGAGCGACGCACCGGCATCCATGTGGGGGTCAGCGGTCAGCAGGCCTGGCGTGTCGGTCAGCAACACAAGTGTCGACGCATCGACAAGGTGGGCCACTAGCGCGGCGATCCGGTCGTTGTCTCCGAACCGGATCTCGTCATCGGCAATGGCGTCGTTCTCGTTCACTACGGGCACGACACCCAGTTCGAGAAGTCGGGTGAGTGTGCCCCGCGCATGCAGGTACTGGGCTCGCACGAAGAAGTCGAGAGGCGCCAGAAGCACCTGTCCGGCAATCAGGTCGTGTCGGCCCAACTCCTCGCGGTAGGTACGGATCAGACCGCCCTGACCGACCGCCGAGACAGCCTGGAGGGTCACAGCGTCGCTGGGCCGGCGCTCGCCACCGAGCCCCAGTTCAGGCAGTCCCGCAGCGATGGCTCCCGAGGTCACCACGACCACGTGCCTCCCTGAATCACGCAACGCTGCCACTCCGTCGCACAGCCGACCCACCGAGGAGCGGTCGATCACGCCCTCGTCGTCGGTGATCGACGAGGTTCCGATCTTGACCACCACGGTGTCGGTTCGTTTCTTCACGGGATCAGTCCTGCTGGTAGGTGAACTCGAGGCGCCCGATGCGTACCGGTTCCCCATCGCGTACCCCGGCCCTCGACAACGCACGGTTCACACCCATGCGCTTGAGCCGCTCCTCGAGATAGTCCAGCGCATCAGGGTTCGTCAGGTCGTTCAAGTTTGCCACCCGTGCCACGGCGCGGTCTAGAACCTCCCAGGTGCCGTCCTCGCCGCGCTCCACTGCCACGTCCTCGGTGGGTGGCCGGTGCACGACCATGGAGGGTCGCTCTGCCGGCGCTTCCCGAGCCTCGACCACCAGATCGGCCATGGCGTGGACGAGGCTCTCGAGGCCTTCACCGGTCATAGCCGAAACGGACGAACTGGCATCGGCGGGCAATGCTTCAATAGCCGAGGGTTCGGCCACGTCGATCCGTGAACCCACCACCAGGCGAGGTCGGTTCAACAGATCAGGCCGGTAGGCCTCCAACTCTCCCAGCAGGACGTCAAGCTGACGCTGCGGCGTGTCCATTGCGGTGGGCGCCAGGTCCAGCAGCACCAGGAGGACCCGAGCCCGCTCGATGTGCCGGAGGAACTGGTGGCCCAGTCCCCTCCCCTCGCTGGCTCCCTCGATTAGGCCGGGGATGTCGGCCACCACGAACTCGGGCCGGCCGTCGGGACGGACCACGCCGAGGTTGGGCTCCAGCGTGGTGAAGGGATAGTCGGCAATGCGGGGCTTGGCTGCCGAGATTCTCGAGATCAGCGTGCTCTTGCCCACGTTGGGAAACCCCACGAGCGCCACGTCGGCCATGAGACGCAACTCAAGGCTTAGCCATCGTTCCTCGCCCTCTTCGCCCTGCTCGGCAAACGCCGGTGCCCGCCGTTGATTGCTGAGGAACTTGGCGTTGCCCCGTCCGCCGCAACCTGCCTCGGCACCCAACCAACGGTCACCGTGTTGGACCAGGTCGGCAAGCACCTCCCCTGAGTAGAGGTCGTGGATTGTCGTGCCTTCGGGAACCTTGATCACGAGGTCTCCGGCGGCCTTCCCGTGACGCTTTCCACCCGACCCGTGGGTCCCGTTGCCGGCCCGTCGATGAGGATGGTCCCGAAAGGAGAGAAGGGACGCCACGTTGTGATCGGCCTCCAGCCACACGCTGCCGCCGTCACCACCGTCGCCGCCGTCGGGACCGCCCTTGGGGACATGGGCCTCACGACGAAACGAGACTGCTCCAGCTCCGCCGTCGCCGCCGTGGACGTTCAGCCCGCACTCGTCGACGAACTGGGACCCTCCACTCCGGGAGGTCTGGCTCTCTGACATGGGCCGGAGCCTACTGAGGACCCGCTGACGCCACGGGCCCGAGATTCGGCTCCGTAGGGTGGTCCGATGACCAATCAGGACGCCTCGGAACGGGCCCGAGCCTGGGCCTCGACCATGGACGGGCATGCCACACCCGGCGCCACCGATGTGCGGACCGCCCACCACGACAGCCACGCGGCCATCGGCCCGGTAGCCGACTTTGCCCGCCCCGACCGCGATGCCGGTTACGAGGTGCCTCCCACTGACGGTGCTACCCGCGCCGACGGCGGAGGGGACCGTGCCATCGAGGAGGCACCGGACGACTTCCGTACCTGTTTCGAGAGGGACCGCGACCGAATTCTGCACGCGACGGCGTTCCGACGTCTGGCCGGGAAGACCCAGGTGTTCGTGTTTCCTGAGGACCACCAACGGTCGCGCCTCACCCACGCCCTCGAGGTTGCACAGGTGTCGAGGGCCATCGCTACCCGTCTCGGCCTCAACGTGGCCCTGGCCGAAGCCATAGCCCTCGGCCACGACTGCGGCCACGGGCCGGGAGGCCACGCGAGCGAGGATGCGCTCTCGCCCTACGTGGACGGTGGCTACGACCACGCCCAGTGGGGCGCCGATATCACCCTGGCTCCACTGAACCTGTGTACCCAGACCCTCGACGGGATTCGGAACCATTCCTGGTCCCGCCCGGCACCGGCCACGCCGGAAGGTGAGGTGGTCAGTTGGGCCGACCGGATCGCCTACGTCTGCCATGATTTCGAGGATGCTGTTCACACCGGCATCGTCTCGGTCACCGACCTGCCGGACGGCGTCGTCCAACGGTGTGGGACCTCGCGCAGAGACCAGTTGGCGACCTTCATCGACGGCGTCGTCACCGCCTCGGCGATCTCGGGGCGTATCGGCATGGACCCCGACACTGCCGACGCTCTAGCTGCCTTTCGAAGCTTCGACTATGAGCGGATCTACCTGCGGCCCGCGTCCGTCGAACAGGCCGGACGGGTGGTGAGTCTCCTTCAGGCCCTGGTGGACCATCTAGTCGCTCACCCTGAAGACCTTCCCGTCGACGCCCTCGACAGTGGGACCGGCGACGACACCGGTCGTCCGGCGGTCGTGCACGCCGCGGTGCGTTACGTCGGAGGCATGACCGATCGGTTCGCCTGCCGGTCCGGCGTGCGCCTTCTGGGGTGGCCCGACGACCAGTTGCCGGTTGGGGTGGGCCTGGACTGATCTCCATCCGAAAACGAAGATGACGCACCGTCGAAACGGTGCGTCATCTTCCGACCGCCCGAAAGCGGCCCATGTGCGAATCGATCAGTCGACGATGATGTCGACCAGTTTGCGACCACCACGGCGGCCGAACTTGACGCGACCGTCGGCAGTAGCGAACAGCGTGTCGTCGCCTCCGCGGCCCACGTTTTCACCGGCGTGGAACTTGGTGCCCCGCTGCCGCATGATGATGCTTCCTGCAGTGACCTCGCTGCCGTCGTAGACCTTCACGCCCAGTCGCTGTGCGTTGGAGTCACGGCCGTTGCGAGTTGAGCCGCCGCCCTTGGTCTTTGACATGTCGTCAGCCCCTCGTAATCCCAGTGATCTCGATTTCGGCCAGATGCTGGCGGTGACCCCACCGGCGACGCTGGTTGCTCTTGTTCTTGTAGGTGAAGCCCCGGATCTTCGGACCCTTGGCATCACCGATGATGCGTGCGGACACGCTCGCACCGGAGAGAGCTGCGGGGGTGGCCAGCACGTCGTCACCATCGACCACCATTACCGGCGTCAACTCGACTTCGCTGTCCACCGCTCCCAGCCGCTCGACGAGGACTCGCTGGCCCTCTTCGACCCGGTACTGCTTTCCGCCCGTGGCGATGACTGCGTACATAGTGGGCACAGGTTACCGGTGGCCGACGGGGCCCCCACCGGCCACCGAGTGGCATCGGTGTGACCGTTGCCGCCCAATTCGGATCGTTGTCCGGGCGTTCATCGTCGGCCCGCCCGACCGGAGCCGGCCAGCAACTCGTCGTTGAGGTGCACGCCACGACCGCCACAGTCGGCGCATGCGTTGGCGAACGACTCCAGCAACCCTTCGCCGATGCGCTTTCGGGTCATCTCGACCAGGCCGAGGTCGGAGATGTCGAACACCTGGGTCCGGGTCTTGTCCCGCGCCAAGGCGTCGCGCAGGGTGGTGGCCACGGCCTCCCGGTTGGATCGGACCTCCATGTCAACAAAGTCGATCACGATGATGCCGCCGATGTCTCGGAGTCGTAACTGGCGGGCCAGTTCCTCAGCCGCCTCAAGGTTGTTGCGAAACACCGTCTCCTCGAGGCTGGAGCGTCCCACGTTCTTGCCAGTGTTCACGTCGACGACGGTCAGGGCCTCGGTGTGCTCGATGATGAGCGACCCACCCGATGGCAGCCAGACCTTGCGGTCCAGCGCCTTTCGCAACTGCTCGTGCACGTGGTGGCGTTCGAACAGGGGTAACGACTCGGTCTCGGGATCGTGGTACGAGATGCGGTCCACCAATGCCGGGTTCACACTCTCCACGTAGGTCCGTACCCGCTCGAACATGTCGGGATCGTCGATGATCACACCACGGAAGTCCTTGTTGAACTCCTCGCGGATGAATCGGAACGCCATCTCGGGCTCGCGGTACAACAGGCTTGGCGCCTGGGAGCGTTCAGCGAGCTTCTCGATCTCCTCCCACTGGTTAAGGAGGCGACGCACGTCGCGCTCGATCTCCTCTTTAGTGATGTTCTCGGCCGCTGTCCGAACGATAATTCCGTGCTGCTTGGGCTTCACCCGATCCAAGATGTTGCGAAGGCGCTTGCGCTCGGACTCCGGTAGGCGCTTGGAGATGCCGTAGGTGGTGCTGTTGGGCACCAACACCACGAACCGTCCGGGAAGCGAGACCTCCTGGGTTAGGCGGGCTCCCTTGTGGGCGATCGGGTTCTTGGTGACCTGGGCCAGGATCGTCTGACGCGCCCTGAGCACCTGTTCGATACGGGGGCGACCCTTGCTGTCGAACTCCTTGTCGTCGTACTGGAGGTCACCCCGGTAGATCACCGCGTTCTTCGGGGTTCCAATGTCGACAAAGGCCGCCTCCATGCCGGGCAGGACGTTCTGGACCTTGGCGAGGTACACGTTGCCGTGGATCTCGGTCACATCGTCGGCCGGACGCGACAGGTAGTGCTCGATGAGTTGACGGCCCTCCAACACGGCGATCTGGGTGATTCCACCACTCACGCTCACACACATGGTGTAGCGGCCAATGGGCTTGCCTCGGCGCTCTCGACCACGACGGCTCCGGAGGGTTTCCTCGTCGAGTTCTACCGGCGCATCATCGGTGACCGCTTCCACCGGACGGTTGCCGCCACGCTGGCGGCCACGGCCGCCACCGCCCTGCTGCTCGCCTTTCTGCTGGGACTGGCGTTCTCCGCCCTGGCCTCGCCCACGGCCGCCGCGACGGCGACGTCGACCACGTCCCGAGCCAGGACCCGCATCACCGTCACCGCCCTGGTTTCGCTCCTTGTTGTCGCTGGCGCCATCGCCAGACGGGCGGGCATCGGGTGCCGGACGGCTGTCACCGATCTGGGGCTTGCGTCCACCGTCGGGACCGTCAGGTGCGGGGCGACTGTCGCCGATCTTCGGTCCTGTTTTCCCGCCACCGGAATCGGGTCGGGACGTGGCCACGGCGCGACTTTCGTCGCCCCGCTCACCGCGATCAGTTGATCCGGTGTCTCTGGGCCCGTTGGTCCGGGCCCCTTCTTCGTTCTCGCTCATTGCTGTATTCCCTTCTCATCACGCCGGCAATCGTGCCGACGGGGCAGGGATGACCGGGGCCGTCAACGGCTCTTCGCGGTCGGGTCCCTGCGACGTCCATTGGTTCATCCTGCACACAGTCCGGGCCACCAACGGCGGATCCACCGCAGTCAGCAACTCTGACGGCCTGAGTGCGCGGGGCTGGGTCCCGAGGTCGGCCGACAGCCGAACCCCGTTCTCCGTGATCCCGGTGACGTCGAGAGCGTGCACATGGGGTCGAAGGTCCTCAATGACCGGCTTCCCCTTGCGTTCGCGTTCGACGACGATCTCGGCACGGGACAGCACGTCGGCCACCCACGCTTCAGCGTCCGCCTGGTCGATGTCATCGACATCCATCGACCACGTGCAGGCCACGACGGCCTGTTGCAGCGAATCGCCCTTCTCGATGGGCGCCACGGCCACCACGTCGATCCCGACAGGCAGTGCGGCGCTCAACGTCTCGACTAACTCGGCTCCCAGGGCCACGCTCCGGCCGTCTGCCCAGGCCTCACTGTTGCAGAAACGGTCCTCGACCACGTCCACGTCCAGGAACTCCGCTTCGGACTCGTGGCCTGTCGACAGGGCCAGCCCGAACGACAACTTCTGCCTCGGAGAGAAACCCTGGCTGTAGGCCACGGCAATCCCGGCACGGCGAAAGGCCCGTTCCCAGATCCGGGCGACGTCCCGGTGGCTGGTGAAGCGAACCTTTCCCTTCTTGTGGAACCGGATCCGGATACGCATCACGCACTCCCCACCGGAGCCGGCGCACCCCTATGGGGCCGGCTGGTATCGGGTCGACTGGTGAGCAGAACCGGCACCTCCCCGCCGCCTACCAGATCCTGTCCGGTTCCCTGGCTTCCACCAGCCGGCGGCACCGCGGAGGCCACCACGTGCTCGATGCCGTAGCCGGTGCAGGCCCCACAGTCGTAGCACGGTGTCCACCGGCAGTCCTCGAGGCCCACGGCCTCAAGGGCATCACGCCAGTCCTGCCACAAGAAGTCCCGGTGGAGACCCGCCGAAAGGTGGTCCCAGGCAAAGGCCTCGTCCTCAGTGCGGTGGCGGTACACCATCTCTTCGAGGGTCAGGCCCTGCCGTTCGAGGGCATCGGTCCAGAGTTCAAGGTTGAAGTGCTCGCTCCACTCCTGGAACACGCCGCCGGATCGCCAAACATCCTCCACCACGGGGCCAAGACGGCGGTCACCGCGGCTCAGCAGACCCTCTATGGCTGTGGCCCGCGGGTCGTGCCACTTGAGTTGCACACCCCGATAGCCCTTGGTGTCGCGCTTCAGTTCATCGCGAAGCACACCCACCTTCCGGCGCAATTCGGTCTCCGTGTTCTGACCGAACCACTGGAAAGGCGTGAACGGCTTGGGCACGAACCCGCCCACCGACACCGTGACCGACGGGTTCCGGATGTGCTGGCGCCCGACCTCTACGCATCGACGAGCCATGTGGAGGATGCCCAGCGTGTCCTCGTCGGTCTCTGTCGGAAGACCGGTTAGGAAGTAGAGCTTCACCCGGCGCCAGCCCTGCGAGTAGGCCGCCTCGACCGCCGCGTAGAGGTCCTCTTCGCGGATGAGCTTGTTGATGACCTGTCGCATGCGCCAGGAACCCGCCTCGGGGGCAAAGGTCAATCCGGTCCGTCGCGCCTTCTGGATCTCGGCGGCGATACCCACCGTGAAAGCGTCGACCCGCAGGCTGGGCAGCGACACTGAGACCTGCCCACAGGCGTCATCGGCGACCGTTTCAGCCACAACCTGTTCGATGCCGCTGAAGTCAGCTGTAGAAAGCGAGGTGAGGGCCACCTCGTCATACCCCGTTCGCTTCAGGCCCTCCGACACCATGGTCCGAACCTGGCCGGCAGGCCGCTCGCGGACCGGTCGGGTGATCATGCCGGCCTGGCAGAAGCGGCAACCCCGGGTACAGCCCCGGAATACCTCCACGTTGAGACGGTCATGGACCACCTCGGTCACCGGAACCAGTTGCTTCTTCGGGTACGGCCAATCGGCCAGATCAGCCACCGTTCGCTTCTCGACCACCTCGATGGCCTCTGTCGACTCAGGCCTCGGCCGAACGCCTTGAAGACGCCCATCGGCGAAGGTCGCCTCGTAAAGCGACGGGACATACACGCCTGCCACCATGGCCAGGCGTCGGTGCAGGTCGCCTCGGGGGCCACCACCGGCGGTCTTCCAGGCGGCCATCACCTCGGTGATCTCACCAACCACCTCTTCGCCGTCGCCCAGCACCGCCGCATCTACGTAGTCGGCCAGCGGCTCGGGGTTATAGGCGCAGTGGCCGCCCACCAGCACCAACGGGTCGTCGTCGGCGCGATCGGCGGTCCGGACCGGGATGCCAGCTAGATCCACGCACTCCAACACGTTGGTGAACACCAGCTCAGCCGACAAGTTGAAGGCCAGGATGTCGAAGTCGCGTGCCGGTCGGTGCGTATCGACCGAGAACAACGGCAGGCCCTCACGACGGAGCACCTCGGCCAGATCGGTCCACGGGGCGTAGCTACGCTCGGCCACCGCATCGGACCGTTCGTTAAGGATTTCGTACAGGATCTGAAGACCCTGGTTGGGAAGGCCGACTTCGTAGGTGTCCGGGTAGAGCAGGAGCCAAGCCACTGCGTCGGGATGGTGATCGGGGACGGTCATACCGTCCTCGCAGCCGATGTAGCGGGCCGGCTTCTGGACCTCGCCGAGGACACGCTCGAGTTCAGACCAGAGCGAACTCATGATTCACTATCGTACCGATCAGGCGGGCTGGCCCCGCCTTGCGGGCTCGGTCCGCCGGTTCAGGGCCTGGTGGCGTCGCATGTGCACGCTCTGAACGAGACCGAGGGCCAGACAGTGTGTCAGCATCGAGGATCCGCCGTAGCTGACCAGAGGGAACGGGATTCCGGTGATGGGCATGATCCCGGTGGACATCCCCACGCTCTGGAACACCTGGAAGGACAGCATCGAAAATACGCCGGCCGACAACAACATGCCGAACCGGTCGTCGGCCATCTGCCCTATACGGAGGACCCGGAGGAGCAGTAGTCCGACCAGGCCGAGGAGGAGGGCGCCGCCCACGAAACCTGTCTCCTCGGCCACCACGGTGAAAATGAAGTCCGTCTGCTGCTCAGGCACCAGCGCAGAGTTGTTCTGCGTCCCCTTGAAGAGGCCTCGCCCGGTCAATCCCCCGTTGCCAATGGCCACCTCGGCCTGTTCGAGGTTGTAGCTGGCTGCCGTGTCGGTCTCGTCGTCGACGAACACCAGTAGGCGCCGGACTTGGTAGTCCTCGAGCACCTCTGACTGGAGGACGGCGGCCACCCCGCTCACTAGCAAGAGGCCCAGAATCAACAGGTGCCGACCCTTAATTCCGGCCACGAAGGCCATGCCCGCCGCGATGGCGCCATAGACCAGAACCGTCCCCAGGTCGGGTTGGAGCACGATCAAACCCACCGGCCCGGCCACCAGGAGCACGGCCACGAGCACCCGGAGACCCGACGGGGTCTCGGTGCGACCCAGCCAGGCGGCGAGCACCACGATGAGCGCCACCTTGCCTAGTTCCGAAGGTTGCAACTGGGTGCTTCCGAACTGGAACCACGAACGGGATCCCTTCACCTCGGTGCCCACCGCAAGCACAGCGACCAGCACGCCCAGCATCACTCCGTAGATCAACCACGACATCCGTTGGAGCCGCCGGTGGCCGAACCAGGCCGCCAGGGCCATGGAGCCTGCCCCCACGCCGACCAGCCGCGCCTGCCGACCCAAGAAGAGTGTCTCGGCCGGGCGAAGATCCGTGGCTGGTCCGCGAGTAGCGGAATAGACCATGACTACACCGATGGCGGCGGTGGCCAACGCGAGTACAGGGAGCACCAAGTCTACGTGACGAAGAACATGCGGGGTCTCGTAGTCAGGGCGGCGCAGGTCGACCATCAGCCCGAACCTCCACTGGAGCCACCGGTCGCCCCGTCACCGTCGAAGACGTCCAGCACGTCCTCAATCAGGTCCTCGCAGTCGACCCGGATACCCCGGACCACCACCCTTCCCGACGCGTCCAGTACCGGTCCCCCGGCCTCCCCAGACGAGGGGTCGGCCTCCTCCAAGCGGTCAAGCGTGTCGCCGGTTCGCCAACGATGCCAGGCCACGCACAACGGGAGGGCCGCTGACCGGGCATACCGTTCAGCGGCCAGTGGTGCCTGGGGCGTTGTGCCCTCCAACACCTGCTTCAGGACACGGGCCACCAGCGGGGCGGCCACGCCGGATCCGAACCCGGATTCCTCAAGGACGGCCACAATGGTGTGGGTCGGTGCATCGGCCGGCCCGAAGGCGGCAAATATTGATGTGTCGGCCTTGCCTCGCACCTCAGCCGTGCCCGTCTTGGCCGCGATCGGAAACTCGTCCAGCGGGAAGTACACGCCGTCGGTGGCCTCCGAGTTGAACGCCCGGTAGGCCGTTCCCTCCTCGTCAGCGGTCACCCCGCTCAAGCCCTCGAGGACGCGGACGCGAAAACCCGGTTGGATGTCCACAGTGGACAACGCCCTGGGTCCGAAGGTCCGCACCGTGGAACCGTCACGACTCACCACTCGGTCGACCACGTTCGGGGCGAAGCGAACCCCTCCGTTGGCGAACGTAGCGAAGGCGTTGGCGAGCTGCAATGGCGTGACCAACACCTCTCCCTGGCCAATGGCCGTGATCACGTTGTCACCGGTCGACCAACCCCACTCGGGGAAGGCCACCGGATTTTGCTCGTGGCGGAATCGACGGTTGGCAGGCGTGGGGAGGTAGCCGTCCTGCTCGAACGGCAGCGTGATGCCCGACTCGAGGCCCAGGCCGTACGCGGTCGCTGCGTCCTGAATGGCGGTGTCCGGGTGTCCGGGGTTGGTGTAGATCGATTCACCGATCCGGTAGTAGTAGACGTCGCTGGACACCGTCAGGCTGCGAGTCAGATCCACACGGTCGTATGGCTTTTCTCCGGCGTTGCGATACCGACAACCGGGCGGTGGATCGGTCGGATCCACATCGCCACAGGCCCGGAGCACGTAGGCGCCGGGGTCGTCCCACGGGTCGTCGGCCCTTGGCACGGCACCCACCCCGAAAACCTCTTCATGCCAGGCCGCGTGGGCCGTGAAAAGCTTGAAGGTGGATCCCGGCGCGTACTCCCCCTGGATGGCCCGGTTGAACATCGGAAGGTCGTTGGCCGGGTCGTTCAGAGCGGCCCACTGTTCGAACGAGAAGCCACCGATCGACTCGTTGGGGTCATAGGACGGGTAGGAGGCCATGGCCACCACTGATCCGACCATCGGGTCCAGTAGGACCACGGCGCCCCCAGGGGCATCGAAGGCGGGTAGGAGGCGGTTCGGGTCGTTGGGATCCTGATCGGGTTCACGGCTCCTAGCGAGGTCGATTGATCGCTCTAGCTCGCGCTCCACGAGATTCTGAATGTCGACGTCAAGCGAGAGGACGATGTCGTCTCCGGGAATCGGCGAAACAAAGAGGTCATCGCGCTCACGCACGATTTCGCCGAGGCGATCCACCTCGACGACTTTGCGGCCGGCCACTCCCCGGAGGTCGTTTTCGAACATCAGCTCCACGCCGGCCTTCCCAATCTGGTCGCGCAGGCGGTACCCCTTTCCCTCCGGCGGCTGACGCTCTCGAAGCTCTACATCATTGATCGGACCAACCCACCCCAAGACGTGGCTAGCCAGGTTGCCGTAGAGATAGGAACGAACTGTGCTCTCGGTCACGCTGACGCCGGGGAACCGATCGGGCCTCTCACCGAAGAACACCAGGAGTTCACCGCCTACGTCGTGGGCGATGGGCACATCGTCGTATCGGCCGTACGACGGATCGTGGAGCGCCTGCTCCACGTCGGAGACCTTCATGAGCTGACCGGACCGGTTGATTTCAAGGGCCACCTCGGTCAGCATCGCTCGAGTCTGGTCCTCGTCGAACCCGGCCTCGCCGAGCTCGTGACGGTTCATGGTCAGCACGGTGGTCGTCCGATTTCCCACCATCACCCGACCATCCACGTCGAGAATCCGGCCACGGGGAGCGGGTACCGAAATGACCCTGGTGATGTTGCTTCGCGCAGCGGCTGCGGCCTCTTCGCTCACCATGACCTGTAGGTACCAGAGCCGGGCCGCAAGGACCGCCAACATCGAGAGGCCGACGATGGCCAGAACTCGCATCCGGTAGCGACTGACGTCGTTCACCTGTCTAACGATCCGTCCGCGGCATGTCCCTCAGTCAGGGAGATGTCAACTGGAAGGCCGCCGGTAACAGCCCATCGCACGACTCTGCTCGTCGGACCAGCAATCACCAAGGTGGACAGGGCGGCAATGACCGCCGTGGTCACCAGGTCGAACCCACTGACCGGGTGTAGACCAAACAACGCTCCGACACTCGCTGCTGCGGTCACACCCACCATGACCGCGCCAACCAGGCCCGCCATGGTCAACGCCCGGGCCCCCTCAACCAGACGGACCGAGAGGTGGCCGGCCATGGCGGCCATCGGCGCATAGACCAGCGCATGCACCCCCAGTGGCGTGGAACCCACGGAGTCGTGAAGCAGGCCGGCCAGAAAGGCCACGGTGGCGCCCCGCTCCGGACCTCCGTGGAAGCCGGCCAGCACCGACACCAGCAGGAGGCATTCGACGGATACCCCGTCAAGCCGGATCTCATCGAACAACGTCGCCTGGAGCACGGCTGCGGTCAGGAGTAGAGCCAACACACGGAACCGGCCGGTCATCTCGAGCGCTCCCCCGGGTCCAGCAGCACCGACGGATCAAAGGTCCGCTCCTTGGTCACCAGGAGCACGTTCAGGAAGCTCAGATTCTCGAGAGAGGCCGACGGCTCGACGACGATCTCCCGCTGGAAATCGCTACCACCGCCCGGATCCAAGACACGACCGACAGGGATGTCAGCCGGGAACCGACTGCGCCCGCCGGAGGTCACCACCACCTCACCGGCCCCAACGATTGCGTCGGCCCGTACCCCGGCGTCGATCACCAGGAAGCCCGTCCGTCCTCCTCCATGAGCCAGCCCCTCGTCCTGGGAGCCCACCAGTCGCACACCCACCCGGAACTCCGGATGGGTGATCAACCGAACCGTCGAGCGGGCTCGGTCCACCGATTCCAGGCGTCCCACCAGACCGGCGCCGGTCACCACAGGCATGCCCTCGGCAAGGCCGTCATCAGTCCCCTTGTCGACCTCGATGGTGTGGGTGGCGAAGTTCCCAGGCGGCGTCCCCAGAATCCGGACTACCACCGTGTCGAGGTCGGCAAAGCCGATGTCGACCTCGCCCAGAAGCCGTTCCAGTAGTTCCTCATCAGCTTCTGCCGAAAGACGCCGGCCCCGCATGCGGGCCAGCTCGACGGCCAGACGCTCGTTCTCGGCCCTTAGGTCGTCGTAGTTCAAGAGTCCGTTCCAGGCAGAGCGTGCGGGTGACGCCACCCGGTCGCTGACTGTCCGGAGTGGTTCGATTACGTCGCGCACGCCCCGTTGGAATGCACCCAACGGTTCCACCCCGCGGTACTGCAGGGTGAGCAGCGTGAGGGCCGCAGCGATCAGAATCAGCAGGGTGGAACGGGGAACGCCCGTGGGCCGAGGGGCCGCCACGGTCGCCTACTCGGCGTCGTCGCCGAAGATCATGTCCCCGAAGCGCGAGAACTCCTCGAGTACCGCTGTGGCTCCCATGGCCACGGCCCGCAGCGGATCGGGCGCCATCCAGACCGGCATGCCGGTCTCGGCACGGATCCGGTCGGCCAGTCCGATCAGCAGGGCCCCGCCACCAGCCAAGGTGATGCCTCGATCCATGATGTCAGCGGCTAGTTCGGGTGGCGTCCGATCTAGGGTGACCTTCACCGTGTCGATGATGGCCGACACGGGTTCCTCGAGCGCTTCGCGGATCTCACGGGTGGTGAAGACTGCCGCTTCGGGCAGCCCGGAACGGAGGCCTCGTCCGCTGACCTCGGCTCGGATCTCCTGAGTCAGGGGGTGGGCTGACCCGAGGCGGATCTTGATGTTCTCCGCGGTTCGGTCTCCGACATCGACGCCCTTTTCCTTTTTGAGGAACTGCTTGACAGCGTCGTCCATCTCATCGCCACCTACCCGGGTGGACTGGGCAGCCACCACACCACCTAGAGAGATCACGGCCACCTCGGTGGTACCGCCACCTATGTCGACGATCATCGAACCGGTGGGCTCGGCAACCGGTAGGCCAACTCCGATGGCGGCCGCCATGGGTTCCTCGATGATGTAGGCGGGGGGGCGGGCTCCCGCATACTCGGCTGCCTCCTGGACAGCTCTTCGCTCCACGCCGGTAACCCCTGACGGGACACAGATCACCATCCGCGGCTTGGCCCACTTGCGACTGTGGACCTGCTGTATGAAGTAGCGGAGCATTTTCTCGCAGACCTCGAAGTCGGCGATGACGCCGTCCTTGAGGGGGCGCACGGCGCGGATGTGATCGGGCGTCCGGCCGATCATTCGTTTGGCTTCGTCGCCGACGGCCAGAAGGGTCCCGTCCAGCGCGTTGACGGCCACTACCGATGGCTCGTCGAGCACGATGCCCTCGCCCCGCACCGAGACCAGTGTGTTGGCCGTGCCGAGGTCAACTGCGATGTCTCGGGAGCCGAGAACCGGCCGTCTGGCCGATCGATCTTGGGTAGCGGCCATTGCCCGGTGGGCTCCGTATGTCGTCGGGTCGGTCAAGCCGGGCACGGGTGGGCCGCGCACGGTTCAGATCCGGAGCAAGAGGCCCCGGTACTCCCAGAAACGTAACGCGTCCGTCAACTAAATGCCACTCTCCGCGTACACGCGACCACTGACCGCGGGCATTCGTTCCCTCTGAAAGAAGGTAGCGCTATGAGCGGCCTAGAGGCCGGGGAAGAATATGCCGATCTCGCGCTCAGCCGATTCGTTGGCATCCGACCCATGGACCAGATTCTCGGTCATCACGAGGCCAAAATCGCCTCTGATGGTCCCCGGCGCCGCATCGCGGGGATTGGTCGCCCCCATCATCGAGCGGACCACGGCGAAGGTGTCCTCGGGTCCTTCAACGACCAGCACCATGGCCGGCGATCGGGACATGAAGGCCACCAGGTCGTTGTAGAAGCCCTTTCCCACATGTTCTTCGTAGTGGCGAGCCAGCGTGTCGGCGTCCAGTAGGCGGAGTTCGGCCGCCGCTACGGTCAGACCCCGGCGTTCGAAGCGGCCGATGATCTCCCCGACTAGGCCGCGTTCCACGGCGTCGGGCTTGCAGATGACGAGGGTTCGGTTCATGGCGAGGAGGCTACGGGCCATCCATGCCGGCGAGAGCCTCGCGGGCCGAGGACAACACATAGAACGAACCGGTCACCACCACCACGTCGGCCTCGTCAGCCACCGAGACGGCGAGTCGCACGGCATCGACCGCATCGGGAACCACTTCGACGTCCATCCGACGCTCACGGGCCAGCGTCGCCAGATCAGCGGCCCGCACCGCTCTTGGAGACGGAGCGGTGCACACCACCATCAGGTCGGGAGCCAGGGCCACCAGTTCGTCGAACATCTCGTGCGGATCTCGTGGTCCGAGGCAACCCACGACCATGATGCGTCGAGCCGCCGGGAAAACCTCGGGGACTGCGACGGCCAACGCCCGAATGGCCTCCGGATTGTGGGCACCATCGAGCACCACCAATGGTTCGGCGCAGGCCACCTCGAGTCGGCCTGGAACCCGAACCGAAGCGAGACCCTCGGCCACCACGTCATCGGCGAGCGGCGCATCGAGGAAGGCCTCAGCGGCCGTGAGGGCCACCACGACGTTGTCCGCCTGATGATCCCCGTGCAGCGGAAGGAACACCTCGCTCTGTTCGCCACCCGGGGTCCAGAAGTCGATTAGCTGTCCCCCGACGGCCCGTTCGGTGGAGCGGACACCGAAGTCCACCTCCCGTATCAACACCGGTTCGGGAGCCTCGGCGACGAAGACTTCATGCAGTTCGATCGACGTCTCCCCAAGAACCAGGGGCCGTCCAGCCCGAATAATCCCGGCCTTCTCCGATGCCACGTCCCGACGCCAGTCGCCCGTCCCGTCGGTGTGGTCCCGTCCAATGTTGGTCACCACCGAGACATCAGAATCGATCACGTTGGTGGCGTCGTAGCGGCCCAGCAGACCGACCTCCACTACCGCCACGGCCACGGCCTCATTGCTGAACCACAGCAGGGCCGCAGCGGTGAGCAACTCGAAGTACGACGGCCGTTCCGGCGCTGCCTCGGCGTACCGCTCTAGGTCGGCCACCAGTTCGGCGAACGCCTCCTCGGTGATCCAATCGCCATCCATGGTGAGGCGTTCACGGACCGTGTCAACATGCGGGCTGGAATAGCCACCCACTCGGAGACCGGCGGCGACCAGCAACGACGACACCATGGCCGAGACCGAACCCTTGCCGTTGGTGCCAGTCACATGCACCGTCCTGACGTCCAGTTGTGGCCGTCCCATCACGTCGGTCAGGCCCCTCATGGCATCCAGGCTCAGGCCGTGGATACGTCCGGCGGCCGCCTCGAGGTTGACGTGGCGATCGAGGAAACGCAACGCACTTGGTAGGTCATGGACGTTGTCGTCCGTCATAAATCTGGTCCGGGTCGGGTCAGGATGCGGCGCGGTCGGGCCGAACGTCCTCGCGCTGCAGCACCGTTGGCGCTGAGTCACCCTTCACCGAGGCGAGGTCAACCACCACACGGCCGGCTTCCTCGTCGCCCGGCAACTCATACATCACGTCGAGGAGGACCTCCTCGATGATGGCCCGCAGACCACGGGCCCCGGTGCCCCGCTCCAGTGCCTGTTCGGCAATGGCCACCAGGGCGTCCTCGGCCACCTCAAGTTCGATGTCCTCGAACTCGAACAGACGCTGGTACTGCTTGATCAACGCATTCCGGGGCTCCACGAGAATCTTGACCAACGCCTCGATCTCCAACTGGGCCACCGTGCCCACCACCGGGAGACGTCCTATGAACTCCGGGATGAGGCCGAACTTGATGAGATCCTCTGGTCGGACATCCGAGAAGAGCGCACCCACGTCCTTGTCTGACGGCGAACGGACGTCGGCACCGAAGCCCACCCCCGCACCACCCTGACGGGACTCGATCAACTTCTCGAGTCCGGCGAACGCCCCACCACAGATGAACAGGATGTTCGTGGTATCGATCTGCAGGAACTCCTGGTGGGGATGCTTGCGGCCGCCCTGTGGTGGAACGGCCGCCGAGGTGCCCTCGAGGATCTTCAACAATGCCTGCTGGACGCCTTCGCCGGAGACATCACGGGTGATCGACGGGTTCTCGCTCTTACGAGCGACCTTGTCGATCTCATCGATGTAGATGATCCCGGTCTCAGCCTTCTTGATGTCGTAGTCGGCGGCCTGAATCAGCTTCAAGAGGATGTTCTCTACGTCCTCGCCGACGTAGCCGGCCTCGGTCAGCGCCGTGGCGTCGGCAATGGCGAAGGGGACGTTGAGCATGCGGGCCAGGGTCTGGGCCATCAACGTCTTGCCACTACCGGTTGGACCGATCAGCAGGATGTTGGACTTCGCTAGTTCCACGGTCTCGCCGGTGACCGGCGAGGCAGCAGCCGTCCGCACCCGTTTGTAGTGGTTGTACACGGCGACCGAGAGGATCTTCTTGGCCCGTTCCTGGCCCACGATGTAGTCGTCCAGGAACGAGTAGATCTCTCGGGGACGGGGGACCTCGCCAGTCGGGGTCTCGGTGGGCTCGGAGAGCTCCTCTTCGATGATCTCGTTGCAGAGATCAATGCACTCGTCGCAGATGTAGACGCCGGGGCCGGCGATCAGCTTCTTGACCTGTTTCTGCGTCTTCCCGCAGAACGAACACTTGAGGAGCTCGCCCTCACCGAACTTCGCCATGACCCCCCGATCGAATCCTCATACTTATGTCCCGAACCGTCCGACCTACTGGACCGCGACGATGGGGCCGCTGTTGTCAGCCAGGTTCCGCTGGTCGATGACCTCGTCGATGATGCCGTAGGCCACGGCCTCCTCGGCGGTCATGACGAAGTCGCGGTCGGTGTCGGCGTGGATCTTCTCCGCGTTCTGACCGGTGTGCTGGGCCAAGATCTGCTCTAACTGGTTCTTCAGCCGCTGGATCTCCCGGGAGGCCAGTTCGATGTCGGACACCTGACCCTGGGCCCCGGCGTACGGCTGGTGGATGAGCACTCGCGAGTGCGGCAACGCCAGACGTTTGCCCGGCGTTCCTGCGGCCAGCAGTACGGCGGCCGCCGAAGCGGCCTGACCGAAGCAGATAGTGGTGATGTCCGGCTTGATGTACTGCATCGTGTCGTAGATGGCGAACAGCGCGTTGATGTCGCCGCCCGGCGAATTGATGTAGAGGCTGATGTCCCGGTCGGAGTTCTCCGACTCCAGATGCAACAACTGGGCGCAGATCAGGTTGGCGATCGTGTCGTCGATCGGCGTGCCGATGAAGACAATGTTCTCCTTGAGTAGGCGCGAATAGAGGTCGAATGCCCGCTCGCCCCGGTTGGTCTGCTCGACCACCGTGGGAACCAGATAGTTCTGCACCCGCATCGCCGCGAGGCCGCCTACACCAGGCACGCCGTCGCTGGAGATCTGGATCGCTTCGGTCATTTCGCTCATTCTTCCTCGTCCCCGTCCGGGGTCGGATCACTAGTTTCCCCCACCTCGTCATCGGTGGCGGGGATGGCCATCTCGGGTTCGTCAACGGGCTCGGGCGGCTCCAGGAGCGCCCGATCCACCTCGTTGCCCTCTTCGTCCACGATCGAGGCGCGTTCGAACACCCATTCCAGCGCCGCCTGCTTACGGATGTCGGCCTTGACTTCGAGCATTCGGCCCGAGGACGTCAGGGCCTTCCGGATGCCGTCGACATCGCCTCCGGTCTGCTCAGCGAGAAGTTGAAGGTACTCGTCGAGGGCCTCCCCTTCGCCGCTCAGACTCTCGGCATCGGCCACCGCCCGTAGGCCGAGGTCGACACGGGCGGCAATCTCGGCCCCTTCCCGCAACTCGTCGCGCATGGTCGCCAGGTCACGCCCCATGGCTTCCATGTAAGTAGCGAAGTCGATGCCCTGAGAGCTCATCCTCATGGCCATGTCGTTGATCCGACCGTCGATCTCGCTCTCCACGAGGGTGGGCGGGATCTCCATATCGATGAGGTCGGCGAGCGCCTGGGCAGTCCGGTCGCGGGCCGTCATTCCGGCCTGGCCGCGACGCATCGTGGTGATCCGGTCCCGAAGGTCGGCTGTCAACTCTTCGATGGTCTCAAACTCGGAGGCCTCGGCAGCAAAGGCATCGTCGGCGTCGGGTAGCACTCGGGTCTGGACGGCCTTGACTTCAATGCGGAACGACAGTGTGGCGTCGTCCTCCTCGGGATGGTCGGCGTCGAACTCGAGGGTGTCGCCCGCCGAGGCGCCCCGCAGGTTCTCGTCAATCTCGGGCACCACCGCACCGGCGCCTACCTCGTAGAGGTAATCCGAGGTAGTGAGACCCTCGACAACCTCGTCGTCGACCGACCCTTCGATATCGATGGTGACCTGATCTCCGTCATCGGCCGGTCGGTCGGTGTCGGCCAGGGTGGCGTGCTGTCGCCGGATGGCGTCGAGTTGCTCGGTGACGTCGTCATCGGATGCCTCTATGGCCTGGATCTCGACGCGCAGCGAACCATGACCGGCCACCGCAGCCCGGGGGCGCACCGGCACGACGGCGTCGAAGGTCAGCGGGCCGTCCTCGGCACCGCCGGTGATCTCAATTTCGGGCTGATCAATGGCATCGACTTCGTTCTCAGCGAGCGCTCGTCCGTAGTAGTCGGGAAGCGCCTGCTGGAGAGCTTCCTGACGGCCGGCGGCCACGCCGATACGAGCCTCCAGAAGTTTCCGGGGCGCCTTGCCGGGCCGGAAACCCGGAAGCCGGATCTCCTTGGCGATGCGTTTGAAGGCGGCGTCTACGGCTACGTCGAACTCGGTCTCGTCGACGGCGACGGTCAGTTTGACGCGGTCCCCGTCCAGGGTTTCGAGGGTGGTGTCCACAGTCTCGGGAGTGTACCGGCGGCCCCCTGACGGCCACCCGGCGAAATGGCCCCCTGATAGGGCTCGAAACCGTCAGGCAAGACTGTCTAGGACCACGGCAATGTCGTCGACCGTGGTCAGCGGGTTGACGATGCAGATCCGCAGTGCCGGCTCGCCATCCACCTGCGTCGGGACCACGAAGGCGGTTCCCTCCGCCATGAGCTGAGCGGACCAGGCGTCATAGTCCATCTGTTCCCAGCCGGTCCTCCTGAATGCCAGCACCGAGAGGACCGGATCCAGTACCAGGTCCAGGTGGGGAGTAGCAGCCACCAACTCGGCTCCCGCACGGGTTACCTCCAGCGTCCGTTCGACGGCTTTGGAGTACGCCTTGGTGCCATGGGCCGCCAGCGAGAACCAGAACGGGAGACCCCGGGCCCGCCGGGTCAGAAAATGTCCGTAGTCGGTGGGATTCCACTCCGAGTCCGAGTTGATCGGATCTAGATAGCTGGCGTGCTGGGTGTGGGCCAGCCGGGCCACCTCCGGTTGACGGTAGAGCAGTGCACAGCAGTCGAAGGGGGCGAAGAGCCACTTGTGGGGGTCGATCACCACGGAGTCGCATCGGTCGATTCCAGCGAAATGGGGGCGAGCCGAATCGGCGGCCAGCGCCGCACCTCCGTAGGCCGCGTCCACATGGAACCAGGCTTCGTGCTCCGCAGCGGCCTCGGCCACCTCGTCGAGCGCATCGACCACGCCCAGGTTGGTGGTACCGGCCGTGGCAACCACGGCAAACACCTCGGTGTCCTCCGGCCTTGCCGCTATCGCAGCGCGCACCGCATCTCCCCGGAGGCGACGGTCGTCGTCGGTCGCCGCCAGTAGAACGTCAACGTCCATGACCCTCGCTGCTGAGTCGATCGAGGAGTGGGCACCGTCGGAGGCCACAACCGACCACCTGGTCGGGCGACCCGAACCGGCCGCCTCTCGGCGACGCATCGCCTGGTCACGGCCCACTATGAGTGCCGACAGGTTTCCCATGGTCCCCCCAGAGGCGAAGCAACCTCCGGCGTCCTCCGGGAGACCCACCAGATCGGCGACCCATCGGAGGGCCTGGTTCTCGGCGTACACGGTGCCTGCCGCCTCCAACCAGGAGGCGGCGCACATCGCAGATGCCCCGACAACCAGGTCGAACAGGACCGAGGCATTCGTGGGAGCGCCCGGAACGAAGGACAGGAACCGAGGATGATCGCTCGACAGGCAGGCCGGTGCCAGGTGGTCGGCAAAGGCTGTGAGTACCGTCTCCCCTCCGAGACCCTCCTCGGTGATGGTCTGCCCGACCGCCTCCCAGAGTTCCTGATGGGATCGAGGACCGTCCAGGGGCGGGTCGGTCCTCACCCGATCGAGGGAATAGCGGAAAATGGCCGAGGCCAAGTCTTCGGTCGACTCGTCGAACTTGTGCATTTCCACCCCGGAAGACCATGGCCCCCCGCCTCCGGACGGCTTGGTCATCGGATGGTGAACGGGTTGGCCATCGGTTCGGTTGACGTGTTGATCCAGACCGTCTTGGTGGTCGTGAACTCGTGGATGGCATCCATGCCGGCCTCGCGTCCCGAACCACTGTTCCCGAACCCGCCGAACGGAGCGATAGGAGAGACGGCCCGGTAGGTGTTGACCCAGATGATGCCTGACCGGATGGCCTTCGATACCCGGTGCACCCGTGACACATCAGGGGTGAAGATGCCTGCTCCTAGGCCAAACTCTGTGTCGTTGGCCATGGCCACTGCTTCGTCCTCGGTGTCGAACTGGAGAACCGACATGACCGGACCGAACAGCTCGACCCGGGTGCTCCGGATGTTCTGGTCGGGGCAACTCAAGACCGTGGGGCGGTAATACCAACCGGCGTCCAGCCCTTCGGGGCGGCAGCCGCCTGTGCGCAGGATCGCCCCCTGGGCGGTCGACTCGGCCACTACATCTTCGATCCGGTCCCTTTGGGCCACGGTGGCCAGCGGTCCCATCTGCGTGTCGTCAGCGAGTGGGTCGCCGATGCGGATCTGCTCGGCGCGTCGGACGACCTCGGCCACGAACTCGTCGTGGATCCCGGACTGCACAAACACCCGGGAGCCGGCCACACAACTCTGTCCGGATGCTCCGAAGTTGCCGGCCACCGCTCCGTTGACAGCGCTCTCGAGGTCGGCGTCGTCGAACACGAGGATCGGAGACTTTCCACCGAGTTCCAGGGTCACCGGCGCCAGGTTGTGGACGGTGTTGGCCACCACGTGGCGGGCCGTTTCGACTCCACCGGTGAACGCCACCTTGTCGACCATCGGATGGCTGGTCAGCGCACGCCCGCACGGCTCACCGAAGCCGGTGATGAGGTTCACTACGCCGGGCGGGAAGCCCACCTCGTCGATCACCCGGGCGAACGCCAGCAGCGGTGCCGGCGCGATCTCCGAAGCCTTGATGACGACCGTGTTCCCTGCAGCCAGCGCCGGTCCGACCTTGGTGGCCGTCAGGAACATCTCGGCGTTCCACGGTACGACGGCGGCCACCACGCCCACCGGTTCCCTCATCGTGAACACGTGGAGGTCGGGCTTGTCGATGGGAAGGGTGTCGCCCTGGATCTTGTCGGCCAGGCCGGCGAAGTACCGGTAGTAGTCGGCTACGTATGCCGACTGGGCCCTCGTCTCGGCGGCCAGCTTTCCGCTGTCGGTGGTCTCAATCCCGCCCAGATAATGAGCCGCTTCGGCCATCAGGTCAGCCAGGCGGTACAGCAGGCGTCCACGCTGGGTGGCCGTCATGGCCGGCCAGTCGCCCTCGGTCAGGGCACGCTTCGCGGCGCGCACGGCACGGTCCACGTCGTATTCGGTGGCGCCTGGAGCCGTGGCCCAGACCTCTCCGGTGGCCGGATTTACCGAGTCGAAGCGGTTGCCGTCCGAGGCCTCACAGAACTCGCCATCGATGTAGAGCTGGTACTCGTTCATTGGTGTATCCCCCCGGAGGGTGGTCAGGGTTGCTTAGGGCGGTCGAGGAACTCGAGGAGAGCGGCCGACCAACTTTCGGGTGCTTCGATCGGTGGGAGGTGACCGAGGCCGGAAAGTACCCGCGATTGGCCGTCGACGACGGCCAATGCGATGGCCCGGCTCATGGCCGGGGTGGACCCCGTGTCCCGTTCGCCGGTCAGAGCCAGGGTCGGTGCGGTGATACGGGCTGCTCCCGCCGGCATCGCAGGATCACCCTCCACGAACAGCCCGTAGGCCTTCAGGTAACCGTCGAGGTCGGTGGTCCGGATCCGCTTTTCTACCGCTGCCGCCCGCTCAGGATGCTCGACCTGCCAGTCGATGGTGAACCACCGGGTAATGGCCAAATCGGCCACCGGACCCATGCCCTCAGCCGCCGTGAGAGCAAGCCTGGCCCGCGGACCCTCGATCTGGTCGGCGGTCCTGTCGAATACGGCGTTCATGGCCACCAATCGACCGATGGCCTGGGGGTGACGAGCCCCGACGGCCAGAGCCACCATGGCACCTAGGGACAACCCAGCGAGATCGGGTGTCCTACCGGCCGTGTCCTCGATGGTGGTGGCTGCCAGGACGCCGAGGCACTGACTGACGAAGTCGTCGATCGAACGTGGTCCGGGCGGATCGTCCGAATGCCCGTGTCCGAAGAGGTCATAGCGGATGACCAGTCGGTCAACGGCCAGTACATCGACCACGAGATCCCACAGGTGGAGGTCCAGCCCCACGCCATGCACGAGGACAAGTGGCGGGTGGACGGCCCCGGCAGTGCCCGTCGGCCCGTCCGACCGGAGGTTGGTGCCGTCGAAGCCATGATTCACAACTGGCTGACCTGGCGGGTTTTCACCGCCCCGGCGTAACCAACGCCGACGCTGGGACAGGACATAGAAGTGGAGAACACACAGACCACAGCAGCCATCTACCTACGGAAGTCATCAGTCGACGAGCGTAGTGGCGACAAGAGAAGCATCTTCGGGCAGGAACACGAGTGCCTCGTCGCAACGGAGCGGGAGGGGCCCACCATTGTCAAGGCTTCGAGGTTCGAGAGCGGTAGGGCATCAGCGGTCTTGGTGGCGAGAACCTCGACAGGTGCCGGGTAGTGGTCGAACCGGAAGGATCTTCCGCTGGTCGTAGACCGACCGGTCACCCCTCGGTCAACCCCATCTCCTCCATATCGGTGTAACGGTTCCCGATGCGATGGTGGGGTCGCCCACCGGTCGATGCACCGATGGCCACCAGGATCTCGTCGGGAGCCGGCGCATCAGCCACGTGCATCTCGAGCGTCAGGTAGTGCGACCTCCAACCGGCGTCGACCTTGTGCATCATCGGGATGGACAAGGTGGCGCCGGGGCCGCCCCGGGTGTTGGTGAAGGACAGATACGCCGTGCCCCCCACGGCATCCCGGAACACGTTGCCGAATCGTAGGGTGTGGATGAACGCCGAAGCGTGCTCGACCTCGCCGGACGTACCGACCATGGCTGCCTTTCCGTAGGCCTCCACGGTGTCGCCACCGCCGCACATTTCGACCAGTCGAGGTACGAGGATCGAACCGAGAACCGGGGCCAGGTCCATGATCGCCGGCCGGAGGTCTTCGACAAAGCCCTGACCGGCCCACGGGTTGGCGATCACCGCGGCCACGCCGTGCATGACCAATGGCGGGTTTGCCGGTCGCCCACCCTCGACGTGGACTTCCTCCGTCTGGGTGACGAGCTTGCGCATTTCCAGGGTCATCGGCTCGGAGGTCAACGGGGACTCCCGGGCTTGATGTACGCCGTGCGGGTACGGGTGAAGAACTCATGGGCGGTATCGCCCTGTTCACGCGCCGCGTGGCCCGAGGAGTTCTTGTCACCGCCAAATGGGGCGTGGATCTCCGAACCGGTGGTCGGCCCGTTGATCTTCACGATGCCCGCCCGCATCTCGTTGATGGCCCGGTCCATCTTCCAAAGGTCGTTGGTAAACACCGACGCCGACAAGCCGAACTCGGTGTCGTTTGCTAGGGCGAACGCCTCGTCCTCGTCGTCGACCCGCAGCACCGTGCTGACTGGGCCGAACACCTCCTCGCTGGTGATGGTCAGGTTGGTTCCGCCTGCGAACAGGGTTGGCGCCTGAAAGCACGGACCGTCGGGCACGCCTTCGGTCACCGCGACCGTCTCGGCGCCTTCGGCCTTTGCCTGTTCGATCGCCTCGCTGACCTCTCCCCGGGCCGTCATCGACACCAGCGGGCCGATGGCCGTCGCTGCATCCTGGCCGTCACCAACCCTCAGGGAACTCACTGCGGCGGCCATCCTGTCGACCAACTCATCATGGATGTTGCCGACTGCGATGATCCGCCGGGTAGCGGTGCACTTCTGTCCAGTGGCCCCCATGGCGCCCCCGACTACGGCGGCGACCGCCATGTCGAGATCCGCGTCGGGGAACACGATGCACGGGTTGTGGCCACCCAGTTCAAGTTGGACCCGACCGTTGCGGGCGGTCACCACGTCACGGATACCGTGGCCGACGCCCACTGAACCGGTGAAGGTAACGCCGTCGACGCGTTCGTCGGCCACCAACGCCCCTCCCATGGAGCCCGGACCGAGCACCAGATTCAAGACGCCGGGCGGCACCCCGGCATCGTGGAACACCGCGGCGACGGCCACGGCGGTGAGTGGCGTGTTGCTGGCCGGCTTCCATACCACCGGGTTGCCGGTCACCAGTGCCGGAGCGATCTTCCAGACGGGAATCAGGATGGGGAAGTTCCAGGGGGTGATGACGCCGACCACCCCCAGCGGGAACCTCACGGTGCGGATGGTCTCCCCTCGGGTGCCGCTGGGAAAGATTCGCTCAGTCGACGTCTTGGCCAGCCCAGCCTGATAGCGGCATGTCTCAGCGGACAGGACCGCCTCGCCACGGGCCTCCGGGAGGGTCTTTCCCTCTTCAAGGGTTGCCACCAACGCCAGGTCGTCGGCCCGCTCGTCGAACAGCACGGCAACGCGTTCCAGGATCCTCGCCCGGGCACCGAAGCCGAGGGCTGTCCACGCTGCCTGGGCATCGACCGCCGAGGTGACGGCATCGGCCGCCGTCGAGACATCGCCGAGGGGGTATTCACCCACCGGTTGGTCGGGCCGTGCGGGGTTGTCGCTAACCGCTGTGCCGCCTGGAGCATGTGTGCTCCAGTCGCCGCCGATCAGGTGAGCGCCGTTCGGAACCACGTTGGGAGAAGCGTCGCTGCTGGTCATGGCCGGAAGCGTACATACCCCGTCCGGACCTAAGGACGGACGGGCCGGAGCGCAGGCCGATAGGTTCACCGGGTCCGCGACGGCGGTCCGCGGGTGTAGTTCAACGGTTAGAACCTCAGTTTTCCAAACTGAAGATGAGGGTTCGATTCCCTCCACCCGCTCGTCCCGTAGCCTCGTATCGTGCTGATTGCCCAGATATCGGACTGCCACATTCGGGACCACGAGGGTTGGTTTGGCCGACTCGTCGACACTACCGAGACACTCGGCCTGGTGGTCGAACACCTATTGGCCCTCGAACCTGCACCCGATGTGATCCTGGCCACCGGTGACCTGACCGATGACGGTACGCCAGCCCAGTACGCCATCCTCCGTGATGTGTTGGCTCCCATCGCCGAACGGATCGTCCCGCTCCCCGGCAATCACGACGAGGGGCCTTTCTTCCGTCTGGCCTTCGCCGACCTGCTTCCCGCTGACACGGCTGTCGACCACTGCAGTTACGTGGTCGACCGGCACCCGGTACGGCTCGTCGGGCTGGACACGAGCTTGCCCGGTCGCCACGACGGCCTGTTCGACGCCGACCGGGAGGCCTGGCTTGAGGAGGCGCTGTCGGCCGACGATCGACCCACCCTCGTGTTCACCCACTTCCCGCCGTTCGATACGGGACTGGTGTTCATGGACCAGGCCGGCGTCTCCAATGCCGATCGCCTCCGTGCCACCATCGAGCGCCACCCGCACGTTCGCCTCCTGGTGACTGGGCACCTCCACCGTCCTATCCAGACGAACATCGGGTCGACCCTTGTCTCGACCTGCCCGTCCACCGGAAACCAGATCAACCTCGACCTGCATCCTGACCGGGCAGCGGCCATTGACGAACCGCCGGCTTTCCAACTCCACCGCTGGGACGGTGAACGCTTCGTCACCCACACTGGAACGGTCCGCGATCCCACCGTGGTCCGGACCGTCGACCTCGGGCGCCACGCGGCGGAGGTCCGTCGTCGACACGAGGCCGGAGAACCGTTCACCAAGTAGTTCAGGAAGTTGTAGCGGTGCCGCCCTGGCGATCGAGGAACCGGTAGACGTCGAGCAGGTCGATGCCCGGGAACGGCGAGAATTCCCTGGATGAGGAAGGTAGGGCCGTCAACACGAAACTGCGTTCCGAGGCCGATGGCCAGGCCACGCCATCCCAACGCCGCAGCAGACCGGGTTCGGCCTGGTCATCCTCACCGGTCGCGTTGATCCGCCGCAGCGTGTCACCTCCCCGGAAGAAACCGGCTTCGGTCGCCCGGCACCCGAGGGTCACCGCGTACGGGGTTCGTTCGGTGGCGTTCTCCACGTAGGTCACGCACCAGTATTCGCCGGAGTCGATGGCCGTGTGCTGGTAGTGCAGGAGGTCTGAACCGTCCCACGCCTGGCGGGCTCCCCACTGCCGGCCCAGGCGGGCCCCTTCCAGGCCACCGTCGGGATCTGCGGGAAAACGCAACCCGTCGTTCTCGTAGGCCTTGGTGATCGTTCCCTCGGGATCGGTTCGGATGAAGTGCACCGACAGGCCCAGATGTCGGGTAGCCAGGTTGGTGAACCGGTGGGCCGCCATCTCATAGGAGACGTAATAACGCTCCTTGAGGTCCTCGATGGAGAGGTCGTGACCGTCCTTGGCTCCGGATAGGAAAGCCACGGCCGCCTGTTCGGGGATGAGCGTGGCGGCCGCGTAATAGTTCGACTCGATCCGCTGCCGCAGGTACCCCTCGAAGTCGGTGGTTTCGGCGTGTTCAAGCGCGAAATGGCCCAATGTCTGGAGGACCACCGATCGGGCGGCCCGAACGCTGAGGTCATCGCGTTGCGGGATGTAGATGACCCGGCGACGGGTGTCGGTGACTGAACGGGCGGTTCGGGGCATCCCCTTGACCCGTTCGACAATGAAGCCGTGGTGAGCCGCCAGATCGACCATGTCCTTCTCGGTGGGTGGTCCTTCTCCTCCGTAGCCAGCGGCAGCAAGGTCCTCGGCGGCCCGTTGTTCGATCTCGGCGAAGTAGTTGTCGCGGGCCCGCATCTCGGTTCGCAGCGCAATGTTGGCCATTCGGGCCCGATCGCCGGCTTCGAGGTTCGCCAGGCCGGAACGACTGACCTCGACGTCAGGTAGCGCCCGGTACAGCCCGACGAGGGTCTCCAATACGTCGTCATCGAGGCGGGCTCCGGCCCGGACCTCGGGAAGCTCAAGCGTGGTCCGCCACTGCCCTCCTTGGTGGCGGTCCAGCTCTATCTCGAGTGCGGCACGATGGCTTGGAGGTGTCGGGTCCAGTAGGTCCACCGTGGTGCATCCGAGGGCGTCAGCCAGCTCGCCGAGCACACCCAGCTTGGGTTCGATACGGCCGTTTTCGACCTGGGAGAGGTACGAGGCTGGGCGCCCGATGCGCTCGCCGAGGACGGCCAATGTGAGGCCGGCCTGCCTGCGGAGGTAGCGGAGTCGGTGACCGAGCACTACCGGATCAAAGGCCGGTGTTCCCACGACTGATCTCCCCTCTGTTCGGATTCCGGGCAGACATCCTGTCCAATGTGTCCGGCATCAGGAACCGAACTAGCCGAACTCTTCCACTTTTTCGGCCTGAGCGACAGGCTAGAAGATCTTCCCGCGGTGCCGTCCCCAATCCGGGACCGAAGATCCTCAATACTCATGCAGCGAGACGCACCAGCAGAAGAACATGTCGCGAGCGGCGAACGTGACCCGGAAGGGAGTTTTCATGACCAACCTGGACGGCATCGAGATCAGCGAACATGAACTCCGCGACGAGATCTTCACGCCCGAAGCCACCGCCTTCGTGGCCGACCTCGTGCGCACCTTCCGAGACCGTCGCATCGAGCTGCTTCGGAGTCGGCGCATCCGCCAGGAGAAGTTCGACACCGGTCTGCGACCCGACTTCCTGCCCGAGACTGCCGAGATCCGGTCGGGCACGTGGACGGTGTCCCCGCCTCCCAAGGACCTACTCGATCGTCGCGTCGAGATCACCGGTCCGCCTGAGCGCAAGATGATGATTAATGCCCTGAACTCCGGAGCGCGGGTGTTCATGGCCGACTTCGAGGATTCGAGTTCCCCAACTTGGGACAACATGCTCAACGGCCAGGTCAACATTCGTGACGCCATCCGCCGTGATCTCACGCTCCGTCGCGACGGCAAGAGTTACGCCATCAATGACGAGATCGCCACGCTGGTCATCCGGCCCCGCGGTTGGCATCTTCCCGAGCGTCACGTTCAGGTCGACGGTCGCCCGGCGGCCGCCAGCCTCGTCGACTTCGGCCTCATCTTCTTCCACAACGTCCGTGAGGCCCTCGACCGCGGAACAGCGCCGTACTTCTACCTCCCGAAGCTTGAGAACCACCACGAGGCCCGGCTCTGGAATGACGTGTTCTGCCATGCCCAGGACGCCCTTGGCGTGCCCCGCGGTTCGATCAAGGCCACCGTGCTCATCGAGACGATTACCGCTGCCTTCGAGATGGACGAGATTCTCTATGAGTTACGTGAACACTCGGCGGGTCTCAACGCCGGCCGTTGGGACTACATCTTCTCGGTGGCCAAGAAGTTCAACGCAGATCCGGCTTTCGTCCTACCCGACCGGGCTGATGTCACCATGACGACGCCGTTCATGCGTGCCTACACAGAACTCATGGTGGCCACCTGCCACAAGCGGAGCGCCCACGCCATAGGCGGGATGGCGGCCTTCATCCCTAACCGTCGTGACCCCGAGGTCACCGCCCAGGCTCTCACCAAGGTGAAGGAAGACAAGCGGCGCGAGGCAAACGACGGTTGCGACGGCACGTGGGTGGCCCACCCCGACCTGGTCACGGTGGCCGAGATCGAATTCAACGCAATTCTGGGCCAAGGCCTCAACCAGGTTGATCGCCAGCGCCCCGACGTCCGGGTCACCGGCGATGACCTGCTCTCCGTCGACGAGACCGGTGGCCAGATCACCCGGGCCGGCCTCGAGACCAACGTATACGTCGGCCTCCGCTACCTAGCCTCCTGGCTATCCGGTAGTGGTGCAGCGGCCATCCACAACCTCATGGAAGATGCGGCCACCGCCGAGATCAGTCGGGCCCAGATCTGGCAGTGGATCCGCCATAGCCGAGCCCTTGAAGATGGAACCACGGTGACCACTGCGCTGGTCCGCTCCACGATCGACGCCCAGATGGCAATCATCGCCGAGGACCTCGGTAGCGAAACATTCGACGCGTTGCCGTTCGACGAGGCCCGGGCTGTATTCGAGGAGGTGGCCTTGTCCTCTGAATTCATCGAGTTCCTCACCCTGCCCGCCTACGAGCTCCTCGACTGACATACCGCTCCCTTACCGGCCGGCCCCTTACGGACAGGCGCCTCCCGACAGCCCCTTACCCAAATCCCGATCGGATCCCGGCGCCCGCCGAGGGTCCTCCATGAAAGCGAGTTAGAGATGCGAAACACCTTCGACGACCAGGTCGCAGCCCTGGAGAGGGACTGGAACGAGAACCCGCGCTGGAAGGACACCGTCCGCGACTACACGGCGGCCGATGTCGTCCGTCTGCGTGGATCGTTCCTTCCTGAGTGCTCGATTGCCCGTCACGGCGCCGAGGTGCTGTGGGAGAAGATGCACAACACGGACTACGTGCATGCACTGGGGGCCATGACCGGTGGTCAGGCCATCCAGTACGTCAAGGGTGGCCTTCCGGCGTTGTACCTGTCGGGCTGGCAGGTCGCCGGTGACGCCAACCTGGCTGGTCAGGTATACCCGGACCAGAGCCTCTACCCGGCCAACTCGGTACCAGCCGTCGTCGAGCGCCTCAACAACGCCCTTCGTCGCGCCGACCAGATCGAATGGTCCGAAAACAAGGGCGAGATGCTGCGGGACTGGATGGTTCCAATCGTGGCCGATGCCGAAGCCGGCTTCGGTGGCGCCCTGAACGTCTACGAGCTCATGAAGCGGATGCTTCGAGCCGGAGCGGCAGGCGTGCACTTCGAGGACCAGTTGGCCTCTGAGAAGAAGTGTGGCCACATGGGTGGGAAGGTGCTGATCCCGACCCAGCAACACGTGCGAACCCTGACCGCGGCGCGACTGGCGGCCGACGTGCTCGGCGTTCCTTCCGTCCTCATCGCCCGGACCGACGCCCTGGCTGCCAACCTCATAACCAGCGACGTCGACGACCGCGACAAGCCGTTCCTGAACGGCGAACGGACCGCCGAGGGATTCTTTGGCACCGAGCCGGGGATGGCCACGCCGATTTCCCGTGCGTTGGCCTATGCCCCGTACAGCGACCTCATCTGGTGTGAGACCGGTACACCGGATCTTGACCAGGCCAAGGAGTTCGCCGATGCCGTGCATGCCGAATTCCCCGGGAAGATGCTGGCCTACAACTGCTCGCCTTCCTTCAACTGGAAGTCAGCACTGGACGACGACACGATCGCCAAGTTCCAGAGCGAGCTCGGAAAGATGGGCTATAAGTTCCAGTTCATCACCTTGGCTGGCTGGCACGCCCTGAACGCCTCGGCGTTCGAGCTGGCCAAGGGCTACACGGAGTCGGACATGACCGCCTATGTCGCCCTGCAGCAGGCCGAATTCGGCATGGAGGACGACGGCTACACGGCCACTCGCCACCAGCGAGAAGTCGGTGCCGGCTACTTCGACGATGTGGCCACCGTGATCTCCGGTGGCACCGCGTCGACACTGGCCCTCGAGGGTTCCACCGAGGAAGAGCAGTTCTAGGACCTTTACTGGGCATCTGGCAGCGCCCCTCGCGGGCGTAGCCGCCGAAGCGCGGTACGACCCCGGCTCTGGTCGGGGTCGCACCGCGTCCGGAGCCCGACCCCCTAGCGTCACACCGTGCCCGGTCAACCCCCTCTCAGCGTCACCGTTCTGGTGGCCATCACCGCCGTGGCCCTCCTGGCAGGTCCGGTGCCAGCGGGTGCCGTCGGAAATGGGAGCGGCGGCTCAACTGAGGCGAGGATCGTGAAGGGCCCCGACGAGGTGCTGCTTCCCGTAGTGGGCCAGTTCGCCGGCTCGACGGTGGTGAGTAGCACGTGTGGCCGTGAGGTTGTCTACGAGGACGGTGTTCCCGTTGACGCAGCATCACCGATAGACGTGGTGCTTGATGCCGGTCACGGCGGCCCAGAGTCCGGTTCGGTGGGAGCCAACGGCCTGGTCGAGCGTGACCTGAACCTCATAGTGGCGTTCCACACGAAGCTGGCCCTCGAGGAGATGGGCCACACGGTGGCCCTGACGCGGCGACGAGACCTCCATATGCCCATCCGTCAACGGACGGCCATCGCCCGAGCGCTCGACCCCCGGGCGTTTGTCTCCATTCACCACAATGGAGGTGCGGTCAAACGATCCGAGATGCCCGGGACAGAGGTGTTCCACCAGATCGACGTCCCGGAGTCGCAACGCCTGGCGGGCCTGCTATTCGAAGAAGTCCAGGCCGTCTTCACCGGCTACTGGGTGCCGTGGGTCAGCACCTACCACCAAGGCGCATCGGCCCGTCTACGCGAGCCGCGCACCGACACCTACGGGGTGCTGAGGATGACCCGCGGCATTCCGTCAGCCATCGTCGAAGGCCTCTACCTGTCCAACCCGCCGGAAGCCCAATTGCTGGCACTGCCGGAGATCCAACAAGCTGAGGGGAAGGCCATAGCCACGGCTATCGACCGGTTCCTGACCACCGAGGACCCCGGCTCGGGTTTCAAGGCCGAGTTCTACGATCCACACACCACGGGAACCGGCACGGCACGGGGTTGTGAGGACATCACCTACACCGAGCCGGTCGAGATCACCACCGGGTTCACCGCTGCTGAGCACGCTGACCTCCTGGCCACCGCCCGCTCCATGGGCCGACCAGTCGACTGGTTAATTCGCTTCGGGGTATACACGTTGAAGTTCCTAGGCGACCTGCCCGGGGCGGCGACAGTCGTTCCGTTGGCCGAGGAAGACCGGCCTGATGCCTACGGTCCAGTCACCGAATCGGTCACATGGGACCAAGCCGAGCAAGTCGTCCTGGTCCGCATGGCCGAGGCCTACGGGCTAACCCGCACCGAGGTTCAGAAGTTGGCCACTTCCCTCATGGTCTTCCTGGCCAATCTCCCTTCGACCCAGGACCCCGCCTAGATCCGGCCCAGACTGATCAAGACCAGTCGCCACGGCGTTCAGCCTTACGGGCGCCACGCTGGCGTTTGGCTTCTAGGCGCCGCTCCACCGCACCGCGCCGCGGCCGAGTCGGTCGGCGCACTGCCTGTTCCACCAGCGCCTCCTGTAGGCGCCGCTCGATTTCGTCGAGTGCCCGCTCACGGTTCCGAACCTGAGAGCGATGCCGGTCGACTACCACCCGCACCGTGGCCCCCAGTTGACGCACAAGGCGGGCACGGATCTGGTCGTCGATCCCCCGGGCCGACGTCAGGTCCAGCTCGGCCTCCACACGGGTGTTGGCCCGGTTGGCGTGTTGTCCGCCGGGGCCGCCTGATGGTCCGAAACGCCAACGCACCTCCTCGGCAGACACCCGACAACCCGGGCCCACCCACAGCGTTCGATCTCCGTCGGCCACGTTCCGACGCTACGGCCCGGCGTACCATCGGCTGGCGGATCCTGCCGACTAGCCCTTGCCCGTCCGACCCTGCTGGACTCCGGCGATGACCAACGGCCGACGACCACTGCGTTTCGTGGTCATCGGCGCCGGGATGGCTGGGATCCTGGCGGTCATCCGTCTGCGGGATCGCGGCTTCAACGACATCGCCGTCTACGAGAAGGCCGACCGCCTAGGCGGCACTTGGAGGGAGAACAACTACCCCGGCGTGGCGTGCGACGTGCCGTCCATCCTCTACAGCTACTCGTTCGCCCCCAACCCTGAGTGGACACACCGCTTCTCACCAGGGGCCGAGATCCAGTCCTATCTAGAGGACGTGGCCAGACGCTTTGACATCGAACGGTCCATCACCTACGGCCAGGAGGTTGTCCACGCGGAGCACGACGGCGACCGCTGGCACCTCCGAACCGCCTCGGGGCGAACCGACGTGGCCGACGTGGTCATCGCGGCAACCGGCGTACTCCACCATCCGTTCGTTCCCGGCCTCGAAGGCCTGGACGACTTCGCCGGGGACGTGGTCCACACCGCCCGATGGGATGCATCAGTTCTTCTGGACGGCCGGAAGGTTGGCATCATCGGCACCGGGTCTTCAGCGGTCCAGACGGTCGGCGCGGTGGTCGACGGGGTGGGTGAACTGGCGCTCTTCCAGAGGACGGCCCAATGGGTACTCCCGCAGGACAATCCGGCCTACACCGAGGAGGAGAAGGCAGGTTTCCGGGCCGACCCTGACTCTCAGCGCCAACTCCACGACGAGATCTCCGAACTATTCGCTGACGGGTTCGCCAACGCTGTGGTTGACGCCGACTCCCCGGTTCTCGCCCATATCGCCGAACTCTGCCGTGACCACCTCGACACGGTGGTCGATGTCGACCTGCGGACCCGGCTGACCCCGGACCATCGGGCGGCCTGCAAGCGACTCGTCATCTCTGGAGACTTCTACGAAGCCATCCAGCGACCCCACGTCCGTCTCGTTGACGCCAACATCGACCAGATCGAGGCGGGAGGCATTCGCACCACTGACGGCGTGCTCCACGAACTAGACGTGCTGGTGCTGGCCACCGGCTTTCGAGTGGACCGCTTCATGCGACCCATGGAGGTGGTGGGACCCATTGGCGACCGCCTATCTGAAGCATGGGCCGAACGGCCCACGGCCTACCTTTCAATCGCCGTGCCGGGACTGCCAAACCTGTTCATGTTGAATGGCCCAAACGGTCCCGTCGGAAATTTCTCGCTCATCGAGGTGGCTGAACTGCAGATGGATTACGCACTCCAACTCGTCGACCGGATTGCCGACGGCACATGCCGCCTGATCTCACCGTCAACTGACGCCACCGAGGCGCACGAGGCGGCCCGGACTGCGGCAGCCGGAAAGACGGTGTGGGCCACCGGGTGCAACAGCTGGTACCTGGACGACCGGGGGGTGCCCATGGCCTGGCCGTGGTCGTTCCGTGAGTTCCGGGCTCAGATGGCTGCCCCCGATATGGATTCCTACGTCCTGACCGACTGAACCACGGGGAACAATCGACCTTCGGGGTGAGCGTGCGATTGGCAATGGGGCTGCCCGGCGTGAGACTCTCCGCTGTGGAAGCCAACCACTTTCTCTCCAGCTACTACCCGGATACCTCCTACGGGGGTAAGCGTCTGTTCAACGACATGGTTGAGCAGGCCGTAACTGCCGAGCGCCTCGGCTACCGGGGAGTCACGCTGCCCGAGCACCACCTCGTCAACGTGCTACTCATGCCGGCGCCGTTGCAGATGGCGGTCAAGCTTGCATGCGAGACCGATCACCTCGAACTGGTCACCTCGGTAGCCGTCCTCCCGCTACACGACATGCGAATATTCGCCGGCGAAGTCGTCCAGGCCGACATCCTCACCGACGGCCGACTGGTACTCGGCGTGGGTCGTGGTGCCTTCGCCTACGAGATGGCCCGCCTCGGTACCCCAATCGTCGAATCCAAGGCCAAGTTCGACGAAAGCCTCGATGTCCTCATCGCCCTACTCACCGAGGAGGAGGTCTCATGGGACGGCGAGTACTACCGGTTCGAACCGATGACCGTGATGCCCCGTCCCATGACTCAACCCATGCCGAAGCTGATGGTGGCGGTGATGAATCCACCAGGGATCGCCGCCTGCACGAAACGAGGATTCGACATCCAGACCACCCCGCTGGCCGGCCGGCCCGAGTTGTTCCAGGCCCAGATCGCCGCCCATAAGGAGGCCAAGGCCGAGATGGGCGACGCTGGACGCCACCTCCGAATCATGATGTCAAGGGTCGTGTACTGCACCGGGTCCGAGGCTGAGACCCGACGGATGGTCCAGATGGCCCACGACTACTACAGCCGGTTCGACAACGTGTTCAGCGGGCCGGGCATCGTTAATCACGGTGACGTGGCACAGCTTCCCCGCGACCAGAGCATCGAAGAGCTCGAGGAGAACCTGGTCATCTGCCAAGCCGACGAGATGATCGACCGACTGGCCCTGTACGCCGCGGCGGGCATCGACGAATTGATCCTGAGTTCCAACCTCGGCCAACGCCAGGGCGAGCACCTCGAGGCCATGGAACGCTTCGCCAGCGCCGTCCTCCCCCATCTGCAACGGATCGCCGCTGCTGCCTGAGGCAGAATCCGTCAGATCCAGCCACCAGATCACGCCCCATTCAGGAGGAAGCCCATGCCCATCATCCGAGTCGAAATGTTCCCCGGTCGCACCATCGACCAGAAACGTGACTTGGCCCGCGAGCTCACTGACGGTTTCGTCAGGGCGTGCGGCGGAGCTGGCGAGAAGCTCCACGTTGTCATCACCGAGGTGGAGCACGAGAACTGGGGCGTCGGCGGCGAGCTGATGTCTGACAAGTAAGTCGGCCGACCGGCAAGGAGAGCTACACCATGGGCGCCATCGAGGTCTCCTACACCGTCTCCGGTGACGGGCCGCCGCTCTACATGGTCCACGGGATCGGCAGCCGCCGAGAAACGTGGGATGGCCTGCTCCCTGAGCTCGAAGAGCACTTCACCTGCGTGCGATATGACTTGCGGGGCCACGGCGAGAGCCCGATCCCACCGGTGCCGTACACCCTCGACGATCTGGTCGATGATCTCGAAGCGTTACGTCAGCGGTTGGGCCACGACCGGATCCACGTGATTGGCCATTCCCTCGGCGGACAGGTCGGCCCGGCATACGCGCGAGCACATCCGGGCCACACAGCCAGCGTGGTCCTGCTATCGACGGCCGCTGGTCGCACCGAGGACGACAGCGCCAGAGTCGAGGGAGTGGTGGCCAAAATGCGAGCCGAGGGCGTCGAACCCGTCCTGGGAACGTTGCTGGACCGCTGGTATTCCGATGAGTTCATCGCGGCGAGACCCGATGCCATCGAACACCGGATCCAACAGGTGCTAGGTACCCCAGAGGATGTCTTCCTCAGCGTGTTCGATGTCTACGCCGGAGCCGAGATGGCACCGTGGCTGCACGAGGTGACGTGTCCGTGTCTGGTCATGACCGGCGAGTTCGACGGCGGCTGCAACCCGCGCCTGAACCGGTTCATCGCCGATGAACTGCCGGACGCCAAACTGGTGATCCTCGACGACCTGAAGCACTCGATCCTGATCGAGGCGCCCGACCGGGTACTCGGCCCCGTGAGGAACTTTCTTCTACGCCACCGCGACGCCTGAACTCGTTGTAGTGACCGGCGTCAACTTCGGCGGGCCACCACTCGGATGCCGCCGAGTTTTCCGCCGGCAAATAGCCGCACCATCGTCTCGTAAAAGCCACACATGGTTTCAAACACCGCGTCTCCGTGTACACGGAGGTGCCGTTCCCGCTGCTCGACGTACCCGGCCAGGCGGATTTGGGTGAAGGCGGCCCAGTCCTCGGTCATGTCATCCATGACCACCACCTCGAAGCCGGCTTCCAGAAGGTCCCGGCGGTACCGGTCGCTGCTGGTGAGTTCGTTGGCGAAGAGTTCGGATGACAATCGTGCCCGCTCGGCGCCGTCGAACGGCCGACGTTCGTAGAGGTCCTCGGCGTAGAAGAAGCCACTGTCGGCCAGCAATGTCCGACAACGATCGAGCAGGACCCCTCGACCAGGGATGTGGTACAGCGCCAGCCAACTCGCGATGGCGTCAAATTGGGCACCATCCAGTGGATGGGTCAGGAAGTCGCCGCACACGTGGCTCACCCGGTCAGCCAGGCCGCACCGCTGCGTGAGGTTGACGGCCACCAGGTGGTGATCCTCCTGGAGTTCGAGAGCGGTCACCGCGGCTCCCGAAGCCGCCGCAAGGTGACGGGCCGGTCCACCGAAGCCCGAACCGATCTCTAGGACGGAGCTCTCAGCACCGATTCCCATCATCCGGATGGCCTCGTCCACCGCGTCGGTGCCGTGGTAGTGGAGCTGATCGAATGCCGTCAGGTCGTTGGCCTGGAGCGGCTCGCCTTCGGCCTTGCCGAGTTCACGGAGTTCGTTGACCACCCGGTCGACGTGGTGGTAGAGCCCCATGCTCTTAATGGCGGTATCTCGATCGTCCCTGACTGGATCGTTCATCGTTGATGTACCGGTCCGATAGTGGGTGCGGCAAATGGTGGCGCCCCCGGCAGGATTTGAACCTGCGACAAGTGGATTAGAAGGCCACTGCTCTATCCGGGCTGAGCTACGGGGGCTGGTGCCGTTGAGGCTACTGCCGGCCCCGGAAGCGTTCGGGTCTGACCTCGTCGAGGACCAGGTCAGCGAAGACTGCTGATGGGTCACCGCCGAGGGCTAGGTCCGCTGTCAGGCGGCCGGCTCCAGCTGAAGTCTGGATGCCGGTGCCACCTTGGCCCACGCACCACACAAACGTCGGGTGGTCGGGGTCCGGGCCGATCACCATGGAGCGGTCGGGGGCGAACGTCCGCAGCCCAACCCACGCTGAGTTGACCGAACGGATATTCAGCGTGGTCGCCTCGTTGACTCGATCGATGGCCAGCGCCACGTCCAGTTCCTCAGGCTTCGGGTCACCCGGTTCGGACGGATTCTCCTCGGCCAGTGAGCAGAACATCTGCGGACCGTCGTCGCGCAAGTACCACTGATGGTCAATATCGCCGACAAATGCCCAGCCGGCGGTGTCCAGACCGGGTCCGTCGACCATGAACGCCGTTCGGCGGAACGGTTGTAGGCCGACCGGAGACACTCCGGCAGTTGCGGCCACCTGGTCGCCCCACGCCCCGGCGCAGTTCACGACCACATCAGCGCCCATTGGCCCGTCCGTGGTATCCAGACGCCAGCCCTTCCCATCGGGGGTAGCGGCATCCACCCGAGTCGACGTGGCGATCCGTCCACCGGTCCGTCGAAATCCCCGGACGAACGACTGGTGGAGGGCCCCGACATCGATGTCGGCACTGTCCGGCTCGACGAGGGCCCGATACACCCGCTCACGTCGTAACGGTGGGAACAAACGCATGGCCTCGTCGACGCCGACCTCAACGGTCGGTGTGGTGGCCGAAGAGATTCCCTCGGCCAGCATCTGATCGACGGATGCATCCTGCTCGGCGGTACCCACGTGAAGGACCGGGCGATGGGCCAGCAGTGGAGCATCAACCAGGTCGTCCGGGGTATGGCGGAGGTGATCAAGGCTGGCCGAACTCAGGATCCGCATCGACGGCGTCCCAAGATTCTCTAACAGCAGGGCGGCGGACCGACCGGTGGTGTGGTGGGCGAGCATGGCCTCCATCTCAAGGAGTACAACGTCGAGATCCGGGTCACCCTGGAGGAGGTGGTGGGCGACGCTCACGCCAGCGATGCCACCGCCGATGACCACCACTTTCGTTGTTCCGCTGTCTGCCACTGAGGCAGGATCGCACATCTCTGAGGTGGTCGACGACCTCCACGAACGACCCTTCTGGAGACGGAATCGAGGCGGCGACCGTGTACACAGGCCGTAACATGGCTTCCACTTGGTGGCCGTAGCTCAGTTGGTTAGAGCACCTGGTTGTGGTCCAGGATGTCGGGGGTTCGAATCCCCTCGGTCACCCCATGCGGTCCGGTCCTCTGGTCGGTCGCTCAAACGGGCGCCGGTAGTATCGGGCGCCGCAAGCGCCTCTAGCTCAATTGGCAGAGCATCGGACTCTTAATCCGCAGGTTCTGGGTTCGAGTCCCAGGGGGCGCAC
>Ga0209228_1000054_pt1 | contig 47896 bp, 47 predicted proteins | sample METZYME_3_150m_FD_187547 | JGI IMG/M metagenome (GOLD analysis project Ga0209228, IMG submission 187547) | Marine microbial communities from oxygen minimum zone in mesopelagic equatorial Pacific - METZYME_3_150m (SPAdes) (version 2) | ecosystem: Environmental > Aquatic > Marine > Oceanic...
GTCATCATGAGTGTATCAAAGGCAATTTTTCCAATAAGCTCTTTGTTCTCAGAGTGTTTAAGAATAATTGAAACAGTGGCTTCAAAGTCATCAAAAGACCGAGTAAGTCGGCCTAATTGTGAAGTAGAAACCATCTCTGTTAATGATGAGTTTTTAGTACACTCTTTCATTTCTGTAATGAGTTCTCTAGCTCCAAGCCCACCGTCGCTAATAATTTTTCTAGTCACAAGGTCCATGGCTTGAATGCCATTTGTTCCTTCATAAATTGGCAAGATACGAGCATCTCTTAGGATTTGAGCAATCCCAGTTTCCTCTACATAGCCCATTCCTCCATGGCACTGCATGCTTACAGAGGCAACCTCTTGTGCGGCTTCTGTGCACCAGCCTTTAACAATCGGAGTTAAAAGGCCAAGTCTCCTTTGGTGTTTTTCTAAATCTTCTAGTGGAAGGTTGCTTAAGGAATAGTCTACCTCTGCGCAAGCAGTATAAGTTAATGCACGAGAGGCTTGTGTTATTGACTTCATGTTGGCTAACATTCTTTGGACGTCTGGGTGTCTAATAATTGGACCGTGCTCCTTGAAGCCAGGGGCTACGCCTTGAACTCGCTCATTACAAAAGCTTAGTGCTTGTTGATATGCGCGCTCAGAGATCGACACACCCTGAAGTCCAACAGTAAGTCTGGCGTTATTCATCATTGTGAACATGCACTGAATGCCTCGATTTTCCTCTCCAACTAGATAGCCAATTGCGCCGCCTTCTTCCCCGTAGCTCATGACACATGTTGGACATGCATGAATGCCAATTTTATGTTCGATAGATAGTGCTTTTAAGTCGTTTGGTTTTCCAAGAGTGCCGTCATCATTAATCAGTATTTTCGGCACTAAAAATAATGAAACTCCTTTAATTCCTTGTGGGGCATCTGGCAGACGAGCCAGAACTAGGTGAATTATATTCTCCACCATGTCGTGCTCGCCCCAAGTGATATAAATTTTTTGACCACGAATTAAGTAGTGGTCGTCATTTGGGGTTGCTCGGGTTTTAAGTGAGCCAACATCAGTGCCAGCATCACCCTCCGTAAGGTTCATTGTGCCGCTCCACTCTCCCGAGATTAGTTTCGGGAGATAGCGCTGTTTGAGGTCTTCACTTGCATTAAGAGTTATCGCTTCGACTGCGCCCTGTGTAAGAAGTGGACATAGGCCCCATGACATATTTGCAGAATGCCACATCTCTTGAACGCTTGCAGCGACTACGAATGGAACACCTTGGCCTCCATAGTTTGGAGAGAATTGCAGCGAACCCCATCCACCTTCAACAAAGTGTTGGTAGGCCTCCTTAAAGCCATTTGCAGTTGTTACTTTTCCCGAGCCATCTATTTTTAAACCTTCTGAATCACCAGGTTTATTGATCGGCTCTATCTCTTCTTTAGCAAGCTTTCCAGCAGCATCCAAAACAGTATCGATTATGTCAACTGTTGAGCTATCAAGACCAGTTTCAATACAAAGCTTTTCAATTTCAACAACCTCTTTCAATACAAAGCCCATGTCCTCAACGGGGGCAGTATAGTTTGACATTATTCTTCTCCCAATTTTTTAACAGCTGCTCTTAACTCGTGCTTCTGAATTTTTCCAGTTGCGGTTTTTGGGAGCGGACCAAAAACAACTTTTTTTGGTCTTTTAAATTTGGCCATATTGTCTTTGCAAAAAGCAATAAGTTCGGCTTCAGAGGCTTCTTGATTAGGCTTAAGCTCGACAAATGCGCAGGGAACCTCCCCCCAGGTTTCGTCTGGCATTGCGACAACCGCAGCCTCTCCAACCGATGAGTGTTGGTAAAGGACATTTTCAACCTCCACGGAAGAGATGTTTTCGCCGCCTGATATGATAATATCTTTTGACCTGTCCTTGATCTGTATGTAGCCATCATTATGAATGACTGCTAGGTCCCCACTATGAAACCAGCCATTGGCAAAGGCTTCCTCAGTGGCTTCGGGGTTGTTCCAATAGCCCATCATACAGGTATTGCAGCGAATAACAATTTCACCAATAGTTTCACCGTCGTTAGGAACGTGCTCCCCAGTCTCTTGATTTATGACACTAACATCTTCAGTCATCGGGAATCTGACTCCTTGTCTTGAGCTCAGCTTGGCAAGCTCCGCAGGGCTTTCATTAAGCCATGACGCTTGAGGCGCTGCCTGAAGAATATGTCCATACGTTTCTGTGAGGCCATATACATGCATAACGTTAAATCCGAGCGACATCATGCTCTCTAAAACTTTAGCAGGCGGCGGGGCTCCTGCAGTCATTACTTTGATTTCTCTTTTAAATGATTTTTTTATCTCTTTGGGTGCGTTGGCAAGCATATTAAGCATTATCGGAGCACCGCCAAAATGAGTTACGCGGTGTTCATCAAGCAAGTTAAATACTTTTTCTGGGTCAAAAGATCTAAGGCAAATTACAGTTCCAGCCAGTGCAGCCATTGTCCAGGCATGCCCCCATCCATTGCAGTGAAACAAGGGAACGGAATATAAGTAAACAGGATGATTAGGAAGGTTCCAGCCAACTACAGTGCCCATGCTCATTAAATAGGAGCCACGATGATGATAAACGACACCTTTAGGTTTTCCTGTGGTTCCAGAAGTGTAGCTAAGCGAAAGCGGGGTCCATTCATCACTAGGCATTGTCCAGTTATAAAGAGGATCTCCATTTTCAACAAGAGCCTCGTAGTCTATTGCGTCACTGGCGATATCTGGCTGTGAGCCAGCAAAAGAGTCATTGATTACAACGATCTTTGGACTAACTGAAGCGATAGAAAGCGCCTCGGAAGCAACAGTAAAAAGCTCTCTATCAACAAAGAGCATTTTTGCATTACTATCATCAAAAATATAGGCAATTGTCGACGCATCAAGTCTGATATTTATCGTGTTTAGAATGGCCCCAGCCATTGGAATTGAAAAATGCGATTCAAACATTTCTGGAGTATTAAATGCCAGCACTGAAATTGTGTCACCTGGCTTAATACCATAGTCATTAAGGCTTGAGGCAATTCTCACACATCTTTCTCTAGAGTCTTTCCAGGTATACGCCCTGTTTTCATAGATAACTGACTGATGATCTCCATAGATATCTGCAGTTCTATGTAAAAACGAGATAGGCGTTAGTGGCACATAATTAGCAGGATTTTTATCCATAGTCTTAACTGTTAATTTCTGAGAGTAATTCCATTATCTAGCATGGACACAATTCTTGCTTGAGTTTCTTGAGTTTGGGCAAGTGTGATAAAAGAAGATCGCTCAGCATCTAATATTTCCTGTTCGGAAAAAACAGATCCAGCTGAACAGTCGCCACCCGACATTATTCGTCCGATTTCAGTTCCAACAGTCACATCATGTGGGGTCAGCATGCCTTTCTTATGGTTTACCTCAAGCCACTCTAGCATTTGTTGAAAGTGTTTAACACCCGACAGAGCAAGTGGGCTCCTTTGGTCGGCTTTTTTTGTTTCATCAAGTGAAGAAAGGGCAACGTTTAAAATTCGATCTCGATTCATCTGAAAAACGTCGCCAGGCCTTCTCATGGTCAATGCATCGGCTTCTTGGGGTGAGTTAGCTTTTCTGCCCAGACCTATGTTCATAAATGATTTCCAAGCCCCTTTCTCGGAGTCATTTAGTTTCTCTGTCCATCGATAAAGCATTTCTTTGCAGCCTCCGCCAGCAGGGACAACGCCAACAAAAGACTCAACAAGACCCATCACAGAGTTGGCATGACTAACAACATGATCTGCATGCAGAACAACCTCAAAGCCACCACCGATAGACATTCCAACTGGTGCAGCAATAACAGGAAGTTTTGAGTCTCTCATTTGCAGCATTGTGTTTTGAAAGTAGGAAAGAAAAGCGTCAAGCCCATCGAAATCATTTTTTTCAAAGCAGTTTCTCACGCTCCACAAGCTAACTCCACAAGAAAAATGTTGAAAGTCATTGTGCACTATTACACCCCTAAGTCCTTTTTTTTCGGATGTAGTAACAGCATCAGAAATCATGTCCAAGCTTTCACTATCGAGTGCGTTTGCTTTCGAGTGGAATTCCACAATAGCCGCGCCTTCATATTCAAACCAACTGGCTGATTCGTTTGAATTAATTGGCTCTAAGGTTTGTCGTGCTTCAGAAAATCTAAGCACACCTTTTGGCCTGATAATTGGATTTAATTCACCAGAGGCAGATAGGGTGCTTAAGGTTGAATTAGAGTTGTTATAAAATTTATTGTTTGAGCTATTTAGAAGGAAGTCAGGCACATTTTTGCCACTATTTTTAAGCCTGCTGACAAAATACTCGATACCAATTTCGTCAATTAGTTCAAATGGTCCTTTAACCCAGTTATAGCCAAGCTTCATAGCATCATCAATTTGTGTCAGATCATCAGTGACTTCTGGGACTAGGGAGGCAGCATAGCATAAAGTCTCAGAGAGCACATCCCAGATGAAGAGACCATAAGAGCTTTCATCGCTGATAATTGCAGTCACCCCTCTTTTCTCGGCTTCATCTAGTAGTGGAGTTTTTAATCGCTCATGATTAACATAGTTTCCGCTGGACAAATCAATTACCTTTTTATCATCGCCAACCTGCTTATAAAAACCCTGATCATTTTTATTTCCGGTTTGACCATTGGCAATCATGTTAGAGACAAATCCTATTGGAGACGCGTATTTATGAAAAGCGTCATTTTCTGGCAAGATGTTTTCGAGACTTTTTGCCACATCAGCCATCAGATCGATGCCAATTAAGTCATAAAGCCCAAACACTCCAGTTTTTGGTAGGCCAAGCGGTCTTCCAAAAAAAGCATCTGCTTCTGTTGGGGACAGTTTGTAATCAAAGGCCTTATGCAGGGCACACTGGATTGCAAAAACACCTACTCTGTTTGCAAGAAAACCAGGAGTGTCTGAGCAAGGAACAACCCCTTTTCCGAGCATCGTTTCACAAAACACATCAAGCGTATCCATCACTTCCTGTTTAGTTTCTTTCCCTCGAACGAGCTCTAAGAGCCTCATAAAGCGTACCGGATTAAAAAAATGAGTTATGGCAAAACGCTCACAAAAGCTTTGTGGCATGCCTTCGGTCAAAAGACTAATTGGAATAGTAGAGGTATTAGAGGTAATTATGGTAGAGTCTTTGCAGCTTTCATTTAGTTTTTTGTAGAGCGACTGTTTGATGTCAAGTCTCTCTACAACGGCTTCAGCAATCCAGTCACAATCTGTTAGCTCATTAAAATGATCCCTTGTGTTTCCAAGATTTATAAGTTGTTCAGCTTTCTCGCTCATAATGCCTGGCATGTCAGGATCTTTGAGTCTTTCGAGCCCTCTTTCAGCAAAGCTATTTACGCTTTCACCTTCAGAGGGAAGGTCTAGCAGCCAAACCTCTACGCCTGCGTTTGCCACTTGGCCAGCAATTCCGGCACCCATAGTTCCGGCGCCAATGACGCCAACCTTTTTAATTTTATTCATTGATTTATTTTTAAAATAAAAGTTTTAATAGCGTCCAAAGTGCTTTTTGGAGACTCTATCGGAAGCATATGCCCAGCACCACTAATAGTTGTTGTTTCTGCTCCTAGCAATTCTGCAAGCTCCAGCCCAAACTTATAGGGAGTGTTTTTATCCTCGGATGCCACGATAACGTTCGAGGGTGCTTTTATAGTTTTTGCACAACGCGTTCCATTTTTGTATTTGTTGCAAGCCAAAAGGTCTTCGGCTAAAGGATTCATTGACATAATTTGTCGGCCAATTCCTATGGGCTGCATTCCAGGAACAGCACTACTTCCAGTATGAGACTGTGATCCAAACCCCCATTTTAAAAGCATATCAGCAGCATCTCTGGTATTTTTTTTAGCTGTTTCAACAAGGCTTTCATTGACAGGAATGGCTGACGCACTAGCAACTGCAGTTAGAGATTTTAGCTTCCCTCCTAAAAGTGCTGCCGCCTCAAGGGCAACAAGAAAGCCTTGAGAATGTCCTACAAGGTGAACTGACTCGGCACCAGCACTCTTGATGGCTTTTACAAGCCATTTGCCCATATTCTCAATAGAATTTAGAGGCTCGCCTTCAGACAGGCTGTGTCCCGGCAAATCGGGCGCCAAAACAGAATAGCCATGAAAGGCAAACCATCTTGCTTGAAGCGCCCACGATCGGTGATCCAGCCCACTACCATGAACGAAAACTACGGTTGGTTTTTTTGAGTCAAAGACACACCCTCCAGTAGCAACAAATATATTAACTCCATCAACAACAATATTCATTATGAAGTCGCCTTTTCTACTGCTTTAAGGCCGATTTTAAAGTCATTAATGATGTCATTAATTGACTCTATTCCAACAGAAACTCGAATTAGATCAGGGCTTGTTCCCGAGGCCTTCATTGCCTCGTCATCAAGGCGCGAGTGAGTTGTGCTGGCAGGGTGTAACACCAGGGTTCTTGAGTCGCCAACATTGGCCAAATTTGATGATAACTTTACAGCGTTGATAAATACTGCTCCACCCTCTCTTTCTCCCTTAACGCCAAAACATAACATTGAGCCAGCGCCATTAGGGAAGAGCTCTTTTGCAATTTCATAGGTTGGATTTTCTGGAAGGTCTGGGTGGTTGACCCACATGACTGCAGACTGTTCAAGTAGCCATTTTGCAAGCTTAAGCGCATTTTTTACATGTTGATTCATTCGAAGGCTTAGAGTTTCAATGCCTTGAAGAAGTAAAAACGCACTATGGGGGCTCATAGCTGGACCCAAGTCACGCATCGACTCAGCTCTAATTTTCATTGAAAGTGCGGAGGGTCCAAATTCCTCCCAAAAGTTTATTCCATGAAACGGCTCATAAGGAGTTGTGAGAACAGGGTGTTTGTTTGAAGCTCCCCAATCAAAGGCTCCACCATCAACTATGACCCCTCCTACAGCAACTCCGTGCCCGCCCATCCATTTTGTAACAGAATGCACAACCACATCAGCCCCATGTTCAAAAGGTTTGCATAGTGCTGGAGTCGCAAATGTTGCATCAATAATTAGAGGAAGGTTGTTTTGATGAGCAATTTTTGAAATCTTGGGCAGGTCTGATACTTCAAGCCCAGGGTTGCCAATCGACTCACAAAAGACAAGCTTTGTGTTTTCCTGTATCGCTGCTTTAAGTGCCTTCTCGTCGTTAATGGAGACAAAGGTGCAGTCAATATTAAATCTTTTAAGGGTGTGTTTAAGCAGTGTTCCAGTAGAGCCATAGATTTGTGAGGCGCTTACAATGTGGTCACCAGCAGAACACAAGCTGATGAATGTAACAAACAGTGCGCTCATGCCTGAGGCTGTACAAATCGCGCCTACTCCACCTTCTAGTGCAGCAATTCGCTGCTCTAAAACAGCAACCGTTGGATTGGTTATTCGGCTATAAATATGTCCACCTTTCTCTATATTAAATAGCGCAGCAGCATCGTCTACAGTTTCAAAAACATACGAAGTTGTTTGATAGACAGGAACAGCCCTACTTCCAAAAGACGGATCTGGCTGATAGCCAGTGTGAAGTGAAATTGTTTCAGGGCCAAAAAAAGAAGACTTTCCCATAAGTTTTATGTGTAGAAAACAAAACTAACATTTTCTCATAACTAATTACAGAGTTGTTTTGAAATTGTTCTGACTTATGTCCTAAAATTTCACACTCTATTTCTCTGATTTGTTATTTTGCTTGCGCTAGCTCAGAGCGCATTTTATCTATTGTGTCTTTATAGTCTTCAGTATTAAAAATAGCAGACCCAGCTACAAAAGTGTCGGCGCCAGCAGAGGCGATTTTTTGGATGTTGTCAATTTTTACTCCGCCATCAATCTCAAGTCTTGTTTGCAGGCTCTTTGAGTCAATTAGATTTCTGACGGTGCTTAGTTTTTCCAATGTCTGTGGGATGAACGACTGCCCTCCAAATCCCGGGTTAACTGACATTAGTAAAACCATGTCTAGCTGATCAATAACATGATCAAGGTGATGAAGCGGTGTTGCAGGGTTAAAAACGAGCCCAGCTTTACAGCCGCTTTCTTTAATGAGGTTAATTGTACGGTCTATATGCTCCGATGCTTCGGGATGGAAGGTGATATAAGATGCACCAGCACTAGCAAAGTCAGGAATAATTCTGTCCACTGGCTTGACCATAAGGTGAACATCAATTGGAGCGGTTACGCCATGGTTTCTGAGAGCTTCACAAACCAAAGGGCCGATTGTTAAGTTTGGCACATAATGATTATCCATTACATCAAAATGCACCACATCAGCTCCAGCAGCCAAAACATTATCAACCTCCTCGCCTAGTTTTGCAAAGTCTGCAGAGAGTATTGAGGGGGCAATAAAATTATCTTGTTTCATGATTGTCTCCGTTAATCAATTAAAAGGTTCTGGCCAGTCATCTCCTTTGGCTGTTCGATATCCATGAGAGATAAAAGAGTTGGAGCTAGGTCTGCAAGTGTACCAATATGTGGGCCTAATAGGGAATTTTTCTTGGTGCCAATATAAATTAGTGGGACCGGGTTGGTGGTATGCGCAGTATGGCTTTTCTGGGTTTTTGAGTTTAGCATTTGTTCTACATTGCCATGATCAGACGTAATTAAAACCTCTGTTTCGGTCTCTTTCGCAACAAGGTATATTTTGCCAAGACAGCTATCCACTGCCTCTACGGCCTTAATAGCTGCCTCAAGATTGCCAGTGTGTCCAACCATGTCTGTATTTGCAAAATTACAGATAATAAGCTTATATTTCTGATTTCTGATTTCAGAAACGAGTTTGTCAGTCAGTTCATAAGCACTCATCTCAGGCTTAAGGTCGTATGTCTTTACATGAGGAGACTGAATTAGTTTTCTGTCTTCTCCAGGAAGGATGTCCTCGACACCGCCATTAAAGAAAAAAGTAACATGGGCATACTTTTCAGTTTCCGCTATTCTAAGCTGACTAAAGCCAAGGTCTGAGATGCAGTCGCCAAGAGTGTTTTTGACTGAAATTGGTGGATAGGCACATTCAAGGTTGAAGTCCTTTTTATATTCTGTCAGGCAAACAAAATTACATGGAGAAAAACGATCTCGAGTAAATTCATCAAATTTAGGCGAAGTGAGTGCCAGCGTTATTTGTCTGGCCCTGTCAGCACGATAATTCATAAAGATGATAAGGTCGTCTTGATTTACTTTGACTGGTGGTCCCACTGTAGTTGGTGCGATAAATTCATCGTTTTCACCCAAATCATATGACTTTTGAATTGCCTCTTTGGCGCTGTTTGAACTGTGCTCAGCTTTGCCTTGTGCAATCAGTTCGTATGCCTTTGAAATCCTCTCCCAGCGATAATCACGATCCATTGCATAAAAGCGTCCAACGATTGAGACAATTTTACCGACACCCAATTCTAAAATTTTTGCTTCTAATTCAGCAACATAATTTAAGGCACTGTTTGGAGGTGTGTCTCGTCCGTCAGTAAAAACATGAATATAAACCTTCCCACATTTTCTTTGTTTAGCTAGTTGAAGTAATGCAAAAATATGATCTTGATGTGAGTGAACACCGCCATCTGACAATAAGCCAAGAATGTGGACAGCCTTATCTTTTTGACTTGCTGCAGATAGAGCTTGACAAAGTACGGCGTTGCTAAAAAATTCACCAGACTTAATGTCATTATCTATTCTAGTAAAGTCCTGCTCGATAATTCTGCCTGACCCGATTGTTAAATGACCCACTTCAGAATTGCCCATTTGTCCATCTGGAAGGCCTACACTCTCTCCAGAAGTGCCAATAAGTGTATTAGGATAATTCTCTAAAAAACAATCCCAATTTGGCGTATTGGCAAGGGCAATCGCATTGTTTGACGTATCACTTGAGTAGCCCCATCCATCTAGAATTAAAAGCAGTTTTGTATTTTGCATTAGGATTAAAACTTAAACATTAAACAAAAAGTGAACAACATCTCCATCTTTAACAACGTAATCTTTTCCTTCGGAGCGCAACTTTCCAGCATCTTTGGCTCCTTTTTCCCCTGCGAATTCAACATAGTCGTTATATGAGATTGTTTCTGCGCGAATAAAGCCTTTTTCAAAGTCTCCGTGTATTTTACCTGCGGCAATCGGCGCCGAGTCTCCAATATTAATCGTCCAGGCCCTAACTTCTTTGGGACCTGCAGTGAAATAAGTTTGAAGTCCAAGCAACCTATACCCCGTCTTGATGAGTCGGTCTAAGCCGGACTCAGTTTGCCCCATTTCATCTAAAAAGCCTTGTTTGTCTTCCTCTTCAAGTTCGGCAATTTCAGCCTCAATATCTGCACAAACAGAGATCACTTGACTTTTCTCCGCACCAGCAAAGCTTGTTAAGTTTGTAAGGTGCGGGTTATTCTCAAACCCGTCTTCATTTACATTAGCGACATAAAGCACAGGCTTTGATGTCAGTAGCTGTAAGCTTTTGATTAGTTTGTTTTCGTCTTCATTAAGCTCTAAAGATCTAACAGCCATTCCCTCTTCCAAAATTGGAAGAATCTTTTCAAGTAAATTTTTTAGAGGCAGGCCCTCTTTTTGTCCTGCCTTTGAATTTTTAATAGCCTTTTGATAGGCTTTTTCAGCGCTAGAAAGATCGGCTAAAGCAAGCTCAGTATTGATGATTTCAACATCGTCTAGTGGACTAACTTTTCCTGAAACATGGATAATATCATCATTTTCAAAACATCGCACAACATGAAGTATGGCATCTGTTTCCCTAATATTTGAGAGAAACTGATTCCCAAGGCCCTCTCCTTTTGAGGCCCCTTCTACTAATCCCGCGATGTCAACAAACTCCATAGTGGTTGGAAGTATTTTTTCAGGGTTTGCTATATTTGCAAGGTTTTGCAGTCGAGAGTCATTTACTGGAACAATTCCAATATTAGGCTCTATTGTGCAAAAAGGATAGTTTTCTGAGTCAATTCCAGCTTTGGTCAGAGCATTAAAGAGTGTTGACTTGCCAACATTTGGAAGCCCTACAATGCCGCACTTAAATCCCATTATCTTTCTCCAATGCTACGTATGAAGAGCCTTCATGGCATCTTCAAAGTTTCCAGTGACTAACAGGTCAGTTATTTCTATTGCGCTTGACAAGCTCTCCTCTATTGACTTTAGTTCTGATTTGCTTGGAGCTTTTAGAACATAATCGACAACATCATGTTTCGATCCAGGATGGTCTATACCAATTCGAAGACGATAGAAGTTATTTGATCCAAGGGCTTTTATGATGTCCCTTAGGCCATTATGACCCCCATGACCCCCGCCAAGCTTTATTCTGACAGTTCCAACAGGTAGATCGAGCTCATCATGAACAACCAAGATCTCTTCTGGTGAGACATCATAGTAATTTAAAAAACTTTTGACAGAGCCGCCAGAACTATTCATAAAAGTTTGAGGCTTAAGAAGAAAAATTTTATTAGTATTAAGACTGATACTCGAAGCCTCACCAAAAAATTTGGATTGACTAGTAAACTTAGAGCCATTTAAAGAAGCCAATGACTCAACAAACCAAAAGCCTGCATTGTGACGATGTTCCTGATAATCTTTTCCGGGGTTCCCCAGTCCAACAATTAGTTTAATCATTACAACGCTTCATTTTACGCTTGTTGAGCCAACAAGAATGACGATACTTTATTCGTTGTCGTCACCATCTTTTGAGTCTTCAGATTCTTCAGCAGAGCCTTCGCCTTCTTCGCCTTCTTCGCCTTCTTCGCCTTCTTCGCCTTCCTCAATAATTTCTTCTTCCTCTTCGGCTATAAGCTTCGGCTCAGAGACCGAACATATAGTCTGGTCGTGCGCCTCAATATCTTCATGCTGAAGAGAAGTGATCACAACACCTTCTGGCAAAACTAAATCAGTTAATGAAAGATGATCGCCAAGCTCAAGCTTGGTGACATCTACATCAATACCATGTGGCAGGTCTTGTGGAAGACATGAGATTTCAATAGAAACTACAAACTGATTAAGCATATTGCCAAGCCTTAATGCCTCGTTTTCTTCCATGCCAATAAAGTGAAGTGGCGTTGTAGTAACAAGAGTTTGCTTGGCATCAACACGCAAAAAGTCAATATGAGTAACGGTATTTTTTGCCGGATGACGTTGAATGTCTTTTAAAACAACAGATTCTTTTGATTTTCCCACCATTAAGTCCAATACTGACGTAAATGTGTTTTCGTCCTCTAGTAGGTGGGTGATTTCGTGAATATTCAGTGCTATCATTAGCGGGGCATTTTTTCCGCCATAGACAATACTAGGCACCTTCTCTTCTTTTCTCAGGCGGCGGCTCGCACCTTTCCCCTGGTCTTCACGCTCTGTAGCGTTTACAGTAATGCTCATTTTGAGTTCTCCAATAAATGAAAAAACACCGCATTAAGCGGTGCAACTTAACCTGCCTATCTTGCGACCAGATAGGCTGGAGATGTATTTTACCCGAAATTCTTTTTAAATAGCCAAATTTCTCTATCTGGACTTTAGCCAAAAAACATAGCTTAGGATAGAGCTGACTATAGCTAAAACCCAGATTAATTGAGTAGCTAGAAATCCTGCCGTCAATAAAAATGCTATTGCAAAAAAAATTGCTCTCTGTTTAGAAGCGTTCTCACGGAGTTGAGAGATAATTGCTTCTGTTTGTTTTTTTGAGTTTTCGGTCCTTAAAGCCCCACTTTCAATTTGCTTGAGAGCGTTAATTACCAGCATTGGTATCTCTGGCAATTCAGAGATAAGCTGAGGCAGCTCATCAGAGATTTTGTTAAGGGTATTTTTAAAGCTATATTTTTCTTTAGCAAGCTTTTCCAAATAAGGTTTAGCTGTAGCCCAAAGATCAAGCTCTGGATATAGCGAGCGCCCTAGACCTTCAATATTAAGGAGTGTTTTATAGAGCAAAAGCAGTTGTGGCTGCACCTCCATATCAAAGCGCTTGGCTTCTTTTAAGAGGCTTAGCAAAACCTGACCAAAAGAAATTTCACTTAAGGGTTTTTCAAATATTGGTTCACAAACGCTTCTTATCGCATTTTCAAATTCCATGACGTTTGTTCCTTCAGGTATCCATCCAGATTCTAGATGGATTTGGGATACTTTTTTATAGTCTTGATTAAAAAACGCCAAAAAATTTTGAGCCAAATAATATTGATCGGCCTCAGTTAGTGTTCCCATGATTCCAAAATCAACCCCAGTATATTGATTGTTTTCTCCAACAAAAATGTTGCCTGGGTGCATATCTGCATGAAAAAAATTATGGTCAAATACCTGTGTAAAAAATATGATTACACCGTTTTCTGCTAGAGATTTAAAGTCTACATTTTTTTTCTGTAGTGCTTCAATATCACTAACCGGTGTGCCATAGATTCTCTCCGTTACCAATATATTAGAGCGGCAAAGGTCCCAATGAACTTTTGGAACATACAGTAGGTTTGAGTCATTAAAGTTTTTTCCCAAAAGAGATGCATTAGCAGCTTCGACCATCATGTTTAGTTCGTTGAAAATAATACCCTCAAACTCAGCCACAGCCTCTATTGGCCTGAGCCTTTTTCCATCCTGATGTTGTTCAGCGAGCCTCGCTAAAGTGTATAGAAGTCGAATATCTCTTTTGATCTGTTTTTCAATTCCAGGACGAACTACTTTAATGATGATTTCCTCGCCGTTTTGGGTTACTGCTGTATGAACCTGGGCAATGGAGGCGGAAGCGAGCGGAGTCTCATCAAAAGAAGAGAAAAGGTTTGGTGTCGTATCGCCAAGCGCTTTTTCAATGATTGACTTTGATTCGGTTGCAGGAAAAGGCGGGCATTTGTCTTGTAGCTTCGCTAGCTCAGCTCCAATATCGTCAGGTAAAAGATCTCTTCGTGTTGATAACGTTTGTCCAAATTTAATAAATATTGGCCCTAGCTCCTCAAGTGCAAGTCGAATTCGTTCCCCTCTAGAGAGTTTTTTGCTGGGAAAGTAATGCCATGGGGTTAAGTAAATTAAAGGCTTAAGACTTTTCAGAAAAGAAGTGGATAGTATTAGGTAATCCAGTCTGTATTTAATGAGCGTTCTTAATATGTTTACAAATCGAAACAAGTTCTTCATTTTGACACCCTTCTTTTAAAAAACCTAGATCGACTTGGGGCAATTAGTGTTGTTGTGATTTCATCTTTCAAATTATTAATTATTGAGCCGTCATTTTTTAAAGACCCTTCTTTAAGCTGTCTAAAAGCTCGCCCAAGTTGGTGGGCCACTATATCGCCAGTGTATTGTGAGATTAACTCCTCAATGTCAATCGAAGATGACACCAATAAATCTGCAAGCTGCTGTGCGGTTTTTATGTTTCCATTAATCTCGACCTCTTCTCCTTCAATGAGCTCTTCTATAGTCGAGCCTTTGAGCATAGACAAGAAGGCGGCTTTATTCATAACTATTGAAACATCAATCTTTTTGTTTTGGAGTTTGTCTAAAACAAAAACACGGGAGTTCATACATAGAAAAAACAGGCTTAAGTCTATCTCTTCTACTTTCAGGCTGATAATTTTATTATCGATATGCTCAATGTCAATGTTGTTGGCATTAATCATATGATTTAGAGTTTTTTCAATGGCAAGGCGAAACATTTTAGCTAGGCTTTTATTGCTTTATGAAGCGCAACAATCCCTCCAGTCAGATTGTGATATTCACAAAATTCAAAACCAGCATCAAGAACCATAGTTTTTAAGGTTTCTTGATTAGGGTGTTTACGAATTGACTCTGCAAGGTACTGATAACTGTCTTCATCATTAGCAAAAAAATCACCAAATTTAGGGATTAGGTTAAACGAATAGAAGTCATAAGCTTTTTCTAACATTTGGTTTTCAACCTTAGAGAATTCAAGGATTAATAGTGTGCCACCTTTCTTTAGGACGCGACACATTTGTTTTAAGGCAGCATCTTTGTCAGTAACATTTCTCAATCCAAATGCAATACTGACGCAATCAAAAGTGTTGTCCTTAAATGGCAGTGATTCTGCGTTTGCCTGAACAAAATCGACATCAATGACACCATGGTTTAAGAGGTTTTTTCTTCCTTCGTAAAGCATTGAGTTGTTTATATCTGAGAGAATTACTTTGCCTGTAGGTCCAACTTTTTTTCTATACTTAATGGTTAGATCACCAGTTCCTCCAGCAATATCAAGAACCTGGTCGCCATTGGAGACATTGCTACTAGCGATTGTGTAGTTTTTCCAGAGTCGATGCACTCCCAATGACATTACGTCATTCATGAGATCGTATTTACCTGCAACCGAGTCAAATACCCCTTTTACTAGGCTTTGTTTTTTTTCAACATCAACCTGTTTGTAGCCAAAGTGAGTAGTTTTACCCATTGTTATTTAGAGGGGTAATCCCTAAAATCCGCACCAGTATATATTTGAGTTGGTCTAAAAATTCTATTATGACTCACTTGCTCGTGCCAATGCGCAACCCATCCAGCTGATCTAGCCATGGCAAATATAGAGGTAAAGTGTTCTTTGGTGAAGTTAAATATTTCTGAATATAGTATTCCTGAGTAAAAGTCGACGTTGGGATAGACTCCCTTTTGAGACAATAGCTCATTACAGATATTCTCAACTTCAAGAGCTGTTTCGAAGCGGTTAGATAAAGTAAGACCATTTTTCTTAATATAAGTTTTAATCATTTTTTCAAGAATTGTAGCCCTGGGATCTTTTGTTTTGTATTCACGATGACCCATACCCCAAATAACTTCTTTATTTTTGAGCCTATCTTCAATCCATTTGCGGGCATTCTTTGGAGAGCCAATTTCGTCAAGCATAATGAGAACATTTTCATTTGCGTTGCCATGCAATGGGCCAGCAAGAGTTCCTACTCCAGCAGCAATTGAGGCAAAAGGGTTTGCGAGCGAAGAAGCCGTAACCATCGTAGAAAAGGTGGAGGCATTGATCGTATGTTCGGCATGTAAAATTAGGCTAGCGTCTAAAAGATTAACAATTGCTGGGTCAGATTCTTCTCCAAAACACATGTACATAAAGTTTTCAGCATAAGACATTTTGTTACTTGGAGGTATTGGGTCATAACCTCTGCTGATGCGAGTCCACATCGCAACCAAAGTGCTCATATTTGAAATTATTTTGATGAGAGCATTTTGTGTATAGACTGAATCTGGCTCCGAAGCAACAGCATCTGGGTAGAAAGTAGCCATTGAGGCTATTGCAGTTTGAAGCACATCCATTGAGTGTCCAGTTGAAGGGAGCGACCAAAGTAAATGGCGGATTTTACGTTTTACTTCGTTTCTTTTCTTTAAGGTATTTTTGAAGTTTGTTAGTTCTTTAGAAGATGGAAGTTCTCCATTCATTAACAAAAGTGCGGTTTCTTCAAATGAAGAGTGTTCAACTAAATCTTGAATAGAGTAACCTCTATAAGCTAGTATTCCTTTTTCCCCGTCGATTGAAGAAATTGCTGACTTGGTTGCTGGTACGCCGGCTAGACCTGGAATATATTCTTTCATATCATTATTGTTAAATTGAAAAAGAAGAGCCGCAACCACAAGTGGTTTTGGCATTAGGGTTGCTTACAACAAACCGAGCGCCCTGAAGGTCTTCAAGATAATCAACTGTTGAGCCCATTAGGTATTGGTAGCTCATCGGGTCAATGACTAATTCAACTCCTTTTTTATTGACACCACTGTCTCCCTCTTTAAGGCTTTCATCAAAGGTAAAGCCGTAAGAAAAGCCAGAGCATCCTCCGCCAGTAATATAGACACGAAGCCTTAAGGAGGGATTTTTTTCCTCCTTAATAAGTTGAGCAACTCTGCTCGCTGCGCTATCGCTAAATACTATGTCGGCCTTGTCTTGAATTTCAGTGGCTACCATTCGTTCGCTCCAAGTAAATCTGCATAACTTAAATTAATGTTATGGCAAAAGTCCAATCTCTAAAAGGCCTTCCTTTTCGTCAAGTCCAAACATTAAATTCATATTTTGAATTGCCTGGCCCGCGGCACCTTTGCCCAGGTTGTCAATGACAGACATAATTACAAGCTTGTTGCTGTGTTCAACATACTGAACTGAAATCTGACAATAATTTGAAGACTTTACTGAGCGTGTTTCAGGATAGACACCTTCAGGTAGTATTTTAACAAATTCTTCGTTTTTGTAGGCATTTTCGAAGCAAGCTAAAATATTTGCTTTGTGGTCAATTAGGTCAACATAGATTGTGGCTTCAATGCCACGACTCATTGGCAGCAGATGCGGCGTAAATGTAAGGCCAATCGGACACCCAGCAATAGATTCAAGCTCTTGTTTTATTTCAGGAAAATGTCTATGGCCACTTACACCATAAGGCTTAAAGCTTTCAGTGACTTCACAAAAAAGAGTTGCTTGATTTGCATTGCGTCCAGCGCCACTCGTTCCAGATTTGCAATCTGCAATTATGTTTGAAGGCTCTATTAGGTTATTCTCTAGGAGTGGCTTTAATGCCAAGAGAACTGCGGTTGGGTAGCATCCAGGGTTTGCAATTAGTCGCGCCTTTTTAATTGTGCTTCTATTAATCTCGGGCTGTCCATAAACTGCTTCATTTAAAAGAGATGCTTGAGTGTGCCCCATCTTGTACCAGTCAGACCAAATATCTGCATCATTAATCCTAAAGTCAGCGCCAAGGTCAATAACTTTAATGTTTCTGTCTAGAAAAAGACTAGCGTTGTTCATTGCGACACCATGTGGCGTAGCAAAGAAAACTAAATCACAATCAAATAGTTTTGCATCATCAGGAAGAAGATAAGTTAAATCCGACATTCCATGCATATTAGGAAAAACCTCGTATAACTTTTTACCCTTAAGCGCTCTGGATGTAATTGCATGGACATCAGCACTAGGGTGCTGATGCAATATTCGCAGAAGCTCAATGCCGGTATAGCCTGAGCCACCAATAATTCCGACTTTAAGTTTCATTCTTCTTCTCCAAGCATCTTCTCAAGATAATGTATGTTCATTCCGCCTTTTTTAAAGACCTTATCGGTCATAATTAACCTCTGAAGTGGAATATTTGTTTTAATTCCATCAATAACCATTTCATCAAGTGCATTTTGCATCTTAATGATGGCATTTGCCCTATTTTCACTAAAAGTAATAACTTTTCCAATCATTGAGTCATAGTAGGGTGGAACATTATAGCCGTTGTAGACATGAGAGTCTATTCTTACTCCTAGCCCTCCTGCAGCATGATACTGAGTGATTTTTCCGGGCGAAGGCATAAATGTTTCAGGATCCTCTGCATTAATTCTGCATTCAATTGCATGGCCTTTGATTTCAACATCGTCTTGGGTTAGTGACAATTTATCGCCACCGGCGATTAAGATTTGTTCGCGAACTATGTCAACACCAGTAATCATCTCAGTGACTGGATGTTCAACCTGAACCCTTGTGTTCATTTCAATAAAGTAAAATTGCTCGTTGTCAAATAGAAACTCAAAAGTTCCGGCGCCACGATAATTGATTTTTTTGCATGCTTCAGCACAAATGTTTCCAATTTGATTTCTTAGTTTTTTTGATATTCCTGGAGCAGGAGCTTCCTCAACAACTTTTTGATGGCGTCTTTGCATTGAACAGTCTCTTTCTCCAAGATGAATGGCGTTACCATGTTGATCTGCAAGAACTTGAATCTCAACATGACGAGGCGTTGTAAGAAATTTTTCCATATAAACTTCACCATTTCCAAAAAAGCTCAATGCTTCAGACTGTGTCAGCTTGATTGAGTCAACAAGGTCTTTTTCAGACTCAACAACTCGCATACCTCGGCCACCGCCACCGCCAGAGGCTTTAATTATTATTGGCAGTCCAATTTCTTTTGCAAGCCTTAGGCTTCTTTTTTCGTCATCATCTAATGCCCCATCTGAACCTGGTACGCAGGGTACGCCGGAATTTTTCATGGCTTCAATAGCTGCAACTTTATCACCCATAACTCTAATATTTTCAGCTTTCGGACCGATAAAAATAAATCCACTTTGTTCAACTTGGTCTGCAAAATCTGCATTTTCAGAAAGAAAACCATAGCCAGGGTGGATTGCATCTGAGTGCGTCACTTCAGCGGCACTAATGATTGCTGGAATATTAAGGTAACTATTAACTGATGGATGAGGTCCTATGCAAACAGCCTCATCGGCCAACCTAACATGCTTTAAGTCTTTATCTGCTGTTGAGTATACGGCAACTGTTTGAATTCCAAGCTCCTTGCAAGCTCTTAAAATTCTTAAAGCAATTTCACCACGATTCGCTATTAATACTTTTTTTATTGAGCTCATTCTATAATCATTAGTGGTTGTCCAAACTCAACAGCTTCGCCATCTTTGATTAAGATTTTAATAACTGTGCCAGACCGATCAGCCTCAATTTGATTCATTATTTTCATTGCCTCAATAATTCCAACAGTGTCGCCCTGATTTATTTTTTGCCCAACAGAGACAAACGGTTTGGCTGTAGGTGAGGGTGCTGAATAGAATGTGCCAACCATTGGTGAAGTAATAGATTGATCACTTGTTTGTGGGTCAGTTGAAGCAGTCGTTGTTGGTGCAACAGGTACTGAACTGCTAGCGGCATGTTGTTGAACAAAAGACTGAGCTGGAGGTTGAGTCGGTGCTGGAGAGCTTCCAAATCTTGAAATCTTTACTGACTCTTCGCCTTCTTTAATTTCAATTTCCGCCATTCCAGACTCTTCCAGAAGCTCCATCAGTTTTTTAACTTTTCGAATATCCATCGATGCTCCTATTTTTTGATTTTTATAAATTAAATGTTCGTATTTAGCTTAATACTAAAATATTGATAAGTACATGTTTTTGGCTTAAAAATGCTATAGTTAAGCCTAAAAAGATTATTTTAATAAGTCCCTAAATCATGCATTTTACCATCTAAATTGCCGAATATAGCGACAATATAGAAACATTTAGAGGAATTAGAGTATATTAATTTAAGTTATTTATGCGTTTTGTAAGCTCTTCTGCACTTACCTCGCCAATCACTCTTTGGTGCCTTATTTCTTTACCGTTTTTAAAAAACAAAATTGCTGGCGGACCCACAAGGGAGAATCGCGACATAATAGATTGGTTAATGAGATTATTGTTTGTTATGTCGACTGTATAAGCCATAGACTCTTTAAGAGATTGATTAACCAAAGTATCTTTAAAGACTACTCTTTCTAGTTTTTTGCAAGCTATACACCACTCGGCATAGAACTTAAGTACGAGTAGCTTTTCATTTTGAATAGTGTTTGATACTAAAGTATTTAGTTCGGCTTCGTTTTCTAGTATTTGAAATTCAACACTGTTTGATGCATCAATTCTGTCGCCGTATATTATAGTGTCAAGAGGTTGTTGTATATCTCCACCCCCTTTTGAAACCATTAGCCATAGCAAGATGCCATAGACTAAAAATAAAAGAGATAAGAGCTTGAAAAATATACTCAGTAGGCTTAATGACCTAGTCCAATTTTTTAAAGCTCCGAGCGTGATTGGGGCTAGTGTAAACAAAAATGCCCAAAGAATTAACGACAGCATAGGAGATAGGATTCTATCTAAAAGGTATAGCGCTACCGCAATCATTGCAAAGCCAAAAACCTTTTTGACATTTTCCATCCATGGCCCAGCTTTTGGAAGTGTATTGACTCCCCAGCCACAAATTATTATAAGTGGAACTCCCATTCCTAGACCCATGGCAAAAAGGCTTGCCCCTCCTTTGGCAGCACTTCCCCCAGCGATAACATAGCTTAATGCGGTTGCAAGAAAGGGAGTAACACACGGCCCAACAATTAATGCAGATAAGAAGCCCATTATGCTGACTCCTACAAAGCTTCCACCTGACTGAGAGTTGCTTATACTTGTAAGTTTGGTTTGGAATCCTTCGGGTAGTTGAATGTCGTATAAACCAAACATGGAGAGAGCGAGAAGAATAAAAATGATGCTAAAAACAAACAGCACCCAGGGCGTTTGCATCATCGCCTGTAAATTTATGCCAGCACCAAAGTAGCCTGCGGAGGCTCCAATAAGAGCATAAGCTAGAGACATTGAAAGAACAAAGGTAATTGACATTAAGACAGCATTAAAATTACTGGGCGTTTCTTTTTGTCCAATAATAATTCCCGACAAGATTGGTACCATTGGATAAACACAGGGCGTCCAAGACAGAGCTAGGCCAGCTAAAAATGCAGCAATAAATAAAGCCAAGCCTCCTTTTTGAAATTGTTCAGAAGTTATTTTTTCACTTTCAGTCACCGCCTCGCCTGTTGAGCTAGGTGCGTTTTTTGATCCTTCAAAGTCGACTTCAATCCTATTGATTTGAGGAGGATAGCAGACGCCACCTTCCCAACAGCCTTGGTGCTCTATTGTTACGAATATAGAATCCTTTTTTAAGTTATTTAACTCAATTTCAATCTCTAAAGGAGCGGTGTAAACACTAACCTCACCAAAAAACTCATCGTTCTTTATTTTTGCCTCAGGAAAGTTGACATTTTCAATAGAGGCTTCTTCGACGGAAAAAGAAAATTTATCCTTATATAAGTAATAATCTTGTTCAATTAGCCAGCGCACAGAGAGCGTTTTCTTGTTCAAGAGTATCGCACTTAATTTAAAAGCCTTATTGACAGGAAGAGGGTGATTTAGTGTTTGTGAGTTGTCATTACCAAGACTTAAGGCAGAGGTATTGGCAGTGCTTTCTTGGCTAAGTTCAGTTGCAACTGAAGCCGTTTCTGCTGAAGTTTGCGAAAAAACATTTAGCAATATTAAAAGACTTATCAGACAAAACTGTTTCATAGAATTCACAATTGATTTGATAGCGCCAATTATAGTCTAATCATGCCATCTCTTAAATTGGGTTTCTTCAAAGTTGAAATGTTTTATCTATAAAATCGACTTAAATAATACCATCTTTAGCAAGAACCATATGAACGAGAAATCAGCGAATAAGTGCTTGTTTGAGCTAATCATATGAACGCTCAATTAATTCCATGGATTTTTGTATGGATTTGGAGTACTGGATTTATAGCGGCTAAGTATGGGTTGCCATATGCTGAGCCCTTTACATTGCTACTATATCGATTTCTACTCACCCTCTTATTATTATTTCTCATAATAAACTATAAGAAAAGTCCATGGCCTAAATCTAAATTAGAGGCCTTTCACCTCATGGTGGCAGGCGCTTTAATTCATGGAATCTACTTGGGCGGGGTTTTTCAAGCGCTTAAGTGGGGAATGCCCGCGGGAGTAGGGGCTATGATTATTGGTTTGCAGCCTTTAGGTATGGCTCTTTTAGCTGGAATTATGTTAAAAGAACAGGTTTCTAAGAGTCAATGGATAGGCCTTTTGCTTGGTCTCGTAGGGCTGTATTTGGTTTTGTTTGACAGTTTAGATTTAACTAAAGAGTTAGCTTTTGACGGGTTTCCCGTATGGGCTGTTTTTGCTGTAATTATTTCTTTATTTGCAATTTCTATTGGAACGATTTACCAGAAGCGTTTTTGCAGCAATATGGATTTAATCAGTGGAACCTGGGTTCAATATTTTAGCGCTATGCTTTTCTGTCTCTTGGTTGTAGTGTTTTTTGAAACTGGAGAGATTAGTTGGACTAGGCCTTTTATATTGGCTTTGGTGTGGCAAGTGCTTGCTCTTTCAATTGGAGCAATTTTTTTATTGATGACAATGATAAAACAAGGTGCTGCTGCAAGTGTTGGAAGCTATTTTTATCTAGTAGCACCTTTGGTTGCGATTCAGGCTTGGTTTTTATTTGATGAGACGATTGGTTTAAGTGCTTTTGCAGGAGTAATACTCATTTCCTTTGGAGTGGCTATCACGTCCTCTAAAAAAGCACTTATAAATTCTAAAGCCTAGAGCTCGCCAGCTCTTTCTAGAATAACTCTTGCAACTTTAAAACACTCTACACCTTGGGGGACACCACAGTATATTGCAATAACATGAAGTATTGATTTAATTTCATTTGTGCTCACTCCATTTGTTAATGCGCCTTTCAGATGGACTTCAAACTCGTCCATTTTTCCAAGAGCTGCTAGCATTGTGAGGTTCATCATTGATCTTGTTTTTGCATCAATGGTGTCATCACCCCAGCCAAAACCCCAGCACCATTCAGTCATTTGTTTTTGAAAGTCTTCATTGAAGTCATCAGCTGCATCTAAGTTTTTTTCAACGTACTCTTTTCCAAGTGTAGCCTTTCTTTTTGAGAGGCCCAATTCAAATAATTTTTTGTCCATAATTTACTCCATTTCTATCTTTGTTAAGAAATTCTTACCTTATTACAAAAGGATTACTCATAGGCTCCGATGAGGTATTTATCCATGTTGTTTTGGTCCGCGTATATTCGTGAATCGCGTCAATTCCAGCCTCACGACTTCCACCACTTTGTTTCACTCCTCCAAAGGGAGACATAGGAGATACTGCCCTGTAGGTATTTATCCAAACAATGCCTGAATGGATTTTTGCGCTCACACGATGTGCTCTGGCTAAATTTTCAGTAAAGACTCCTGACCCGAGGCCATAATCAGAGTCATTAGCCATAACTATAGCTTCTTCTTCTGTGTCGAAAGCAATTGCACTAATAACAGGCGCAAAGAGTTCTGTTCTAACGCAGTCAAACTCTTGGCCAGGGCAGTCTAGAAGGGTGGGCTCAAAATACCATCCTTCTTTATACTGGCTTGGCTTGTCGCCTCCAAAAACTATTTTAGCTCCTTGCTTGACTGAGTTTTTGATTACTTGTGAGGCTCTCTCAACCTGATGTAGAGTTGCAAGTGGCCCAACCTGAGTGTTACTATCTAGAGGATTACCAACAACAATACTTTTGGCGCGCTCCTTAACTAGTTTAATTATTTTAGAGTGAATCGATCTATGAATAAATACTCTCGACCCAGCTACACAGCTCTGTCCAGAGGCTCCAAAGTTGCCTGCAATGATGCCATTAACTGCACCATCAATATTACAATCATCAAATATTATCATAGGTGATTTGCCGCCTAACTCTAAGCTAACATGAGCAAAGTTTTCGGCACTATTTCTCACTATATGTCTTGCAACATCTGTACCACCCGTAAATGCAATTCTTGCAACTTTAGGGTGCTTGGTCAAGACTTTTCCGCAAGGGTCTGCAAATCCAGTGATGATGTTAATTACTCCAGGAGGAAAGCCGCATTGATCAACCAATTCAGCAAATTTAAATAATGCTGCAGGCGCTTGTTCGGAGGCCTTCACCACTATAGTGTTTCCAGCAGCTAATGCCGGAGCAATTTTTGTTGCCGAAAGAAATAGCTGAGCGTTCCAGGGAACAATGGCAACAACTACTCCAATAGGTTCGCGAGTCGTAAATACTTGCATATCAGGCTTATCAATTGGGAGGACCTCTCCTTGGATTTTGTCAGCTAGCCCGGCATAGTAATAATAATAGTCTGCTACGTAGCTTGATTGAGCCTTAGTTTCAACCGCAAGTTTGCCGCTATCCTGTGTCTCTAACTCTCCAAGCTCAGAGGCATTTTCAGCAATCAAATCACCCAGTTTATGAATTAATTTCCCCCTTTGTGTTGCATTAAGTTTTGACCAAGCTCCCTTATAAAGCGCAGAGTGAGCAGATTCAATCGCCAAGTTTGATTCTTGTTCTGAGGCTGCAGGAAAAGTTGCCCATGGCTTACCGTTGGCAGGATTAAAAGATTCAAATTTTTCTGAACCGGCACTAAATTTACCATTAATGTAGTGTTTGTAATGTTTCATCATTTATTCCGTTAATTAAATGCAGGCATAACCTTATCAATAAAAAGCTGGAGTGATTTCCTTTTAGTCTCAAAGTCCATACTGCTGTCAATCCAATAGCTATATTCATCATAACCAAGATCTTCACAAAGCTTGATTCGCCTAATCACCTCATCAGGCGTTCCTATAATGCTATTTTTACGCATATTTTCTGGAGAGTACATTTCGAGTTTAGACATTTCTTCCTCAGTAAGTTTCTTCATTAAGCCTTGTTCAATCGGTTTTTCATTTTTAAACCAAGCGCCAAAGTAGCAATAAAAACGTGAAATATCTTTGGCTCCTTGTGAGATTTCTTCTTCGTTTTCAGCCACAAAGGTATGACGTAAAACCATAATTTTAGGACGTTTAGTGTTCTTATGTTTTTTACAGGCAATATTAAACTTTTCCATTAGTGAAATGACCTCTTCATCACCCAGCCATAGCGGCGTTACTTGAACATTACATCCTTCTTCTAGTGCAAAGTCATGAGATTTTTGATCTCTAGCTGCAATCCAAATTGGTGGATTTGGGGATTGTTGAGGTTTAGGCGAGCTGGTTGTTTTTGGAAATGACCAATGTTCGCCTTCGCCAGTATAATCTCCTCGCCATAGTGCTTTGATTGCAGGAACAATTTCTCTCAATGCTTGGCCAGCAGAAAAAGGATCAATTCCATCGGCAAGCCGATCATACTCGAAAGAGTAAGCACCTCTGGCTATACCAATTTCAAGTCGACCGCCAGTAATAATATCGGTCATCGCTGCTTCTTCAGCAAGTTTTATTGGATGCCAAAAAGGAGCAACAATAGTTCCTGTACCCAGTCGAACATTATTAGTTTTATTAGCTAAATCAGTAAGATTGATAAAAGGGTTTGGAGCAATGGTAAAGTTCATGCCGTGATGTTCACCATTCCAGATTGTTTTAAAACCTGATTTATCAGCTATTTGACATAGTTCAATAAACTCCTCGTACAATCTTTTTTGAGACTGCTCCTCATCTATCCTTTCCATGTGTGCAAATAAAGAAAAATCCATTTTAACAATTCCTATTAGTTTTGATTAGTTTTGCTTATAGCTTCTACCTTGCCTTCGCTTTCTTTTCCGACAAAAATTCCAAATGCATTGAGTTCTCTTTCCTTTATATATCGTTTAAGCATTATTCTACTCGCTTCATCGTTAAGTTTGTCAAATGGAATAGAATCAAAATCATACAAGTTCTCTTCCAAAGCCTCAGCACCCTCTTTAACTTGGGCGCGATAATATATCAGACTGGTTTTATCCTCGGCATTTTCGAATACTGAAAAAAGATAGTGTTCATTGATCGAAATATTAAGATTGTTAAGCTTGCCTAGAAGGCTTTGGCTATCATTAATATGTCCAAGTCTTGAGGCTGAAGGAAAGTAAAGTGAGTCACTTTCTTTGTCTTTAAGTAAAAAAACTCTTTTACGCCATTCAATTATCGCGCCTACAATTATTGCGGTATTTTTATTTTCCATTGCCAACAACATTTTTTGCTCTAGTCCAAGATTGACATAATTTCCTCTTAAGTACATCAAGGGAGTTTTTGGACTGCTATCAAATGCAACTACTTTTCCAATGAGCATGAGGTGATCTCCTGCATTGATAATTTGTTCAGTATTGCAATCAAACCAAGCAACTGAATTGCTAATTATTGGGCTTTTGGTTTGTTTGGATTCCCAGTGAACTTCTTTAAATCGATCCTCATTTGGGGTAGCAAAGGTTGTTGAGATAAACTGCTGGTCTTCAGAAAGAATGCTGACCGCAAAGTGCTTTGTAACGGAAAATAAATCGATATTAAAAGATTTTTTATCAATACATATCGAGATTAGTTGGGGGTCTAGTGATACAGATGTGAAAGAGTTAGCAGTAAAACCTAAGGGTTCATTATTTGAGTTTCTACATGCTACAACCGTTACGCCAGTTGGAAAGGAGCCTAATGCCTGTCTTAATTTTGCAAAATTATTATTGTTCATTAGTTATTAAAAAATCTTCAATTATTGGGTTCACTTTTTCTGGTGCAATATAGGCCATCATATGGGCTTCGTTGTCTATACTTTTTGAGAAACCTCTGGGAGACTCATTTGCCATTTCTATAGACATTTTCGAAGTAGAGTTTGGATCATCACTTCCAGTCAAGTATAGAGCAGGTGGCTGTAGTTCATTAAGTATATTTTCAAAGATAGAGTCAGATTTAGCAAATAATTTATAAGCATCGCCATAACCTTTTGGAGAGGCGTTTGATAATAATTGACGCACTTTATTGATTTTCTCAATTTGATTAATATCTGTTTTATTTTTAAACCACCTTTCTAACGTTTGATCAATATTTCCTATTTCTCCTGTTTTTAAAATCGTATTTGCTCGTTTTATGACTTCATTTCTAGTCTTAATTGATCTCTTATAAACAATATTTAAGGGTATCACGACATTAATTTTATTGGGATATTTAAGGCTATACGCCACACTTATAAGCGCCCCCATGGAATGACCAATCAAAGAGAAGCTGGAAATATTTATTGATTTAACCAGCGAGTTAAGCTGCTCAACGTAGTCTTCTAGTTGGGGAGTTTTGTTGGGAGCTGAGCTTAAACCATGTCCAAGAAAGTCATAAGTAACTACTCTACGGTTCTTGGAAAAATACTCAATTTGAGGGTTCCAAATTTCTCCATTGAGACCAACGCCATGAATAAAAATAAGGTAAGGACCAGTTGAGCCACTAATAGAATAATATGTTTTATCCTTTGTGAAAAGACCAGTGGATTGATTCAAATTATTGATTCTCAAGTCATTCATAATTTAGCAAAGTTTTTATGATAGTAGATTAATCTACAGGGCACACACCTTTTTTTCTCACTGCCTGCCGACTTGAGTAAAGAGAAATATAAAGTATTAAAACCTTACTGTCAAGCAGCAATAATTATTGACTAATAACGAAAAAAGCCAATAAATTAGCAAAAAAGCTATTTATTTAGATAAAAATGATCGTTTTTTTAAAAAAAATACTAAAAATAGTAAAAAAATGACTATTTTTTACAAAAAAAGTCAATTTTTTTATATATTTTATGAAAAAAAACGTTTTTTTGAATAAAAAAACGTATTATTGATGATTTTTTGTCAAACTTATAAATCTAAGGGCAAGTAATTAAGAATTTTCTTTATCTTTATCTTCAATTTTACTCTTGTATGGTGCAAAGCCCATAATTGCAGTAGAAATAAATGTAAATATAAATTTATAACAAAATTTAAATAAATTTACTAGTTTTCTCATACTTGACTTTTTAGAGTCTTTCTACTGAACAACAACAACCAGTGCGGGTCTAACAAGCCTACCGTTAAGACTAAAGCCTATCTGAATAACTTCTAGAACAGTGTTTGATTCTTTATCAGGCATTGGCACCATGGTGACCGCTTCATGAAGGTCGGGATTAAATTTTTCATCTATGGGATTAATGGCCTCAACTCCAAATTTCTCTAGAGTACTATTGAAAACTTTGTTAGTTAGTTCAAGGCCTTCAGTTGTGTTTTCTAAAGTAGCCTTTTCATCTTTAGCAGATTTAATTCCCATGGCTAGAGAATCACTAACTTCTAGGAGTGCTTTTACGAAGCCATCAAGCGCAAACTTATGAGCATTCTCTAGGTCTTTTGAAGTTCGTCTTTTAAGATTTTCCATTTCAGCTTGAGATCGCAATAATTTATCCCAATTATCCTTTGTAGATTGCTGTGCTTCTTCTAGCTGAGATTCTAAATCTTCAATTCTAGAGTTATTTTCTAGCTCCTCTTTAGCTTTATTTGAGGTGTCTTTCTGAGTTTTTTGTTCTTTCTTTTTTGTCATTGTCTTACTAAACTAATGTATATTTAATGTGATATTTAGTTACTCTTTAGAATATTTCAAGGCCTATGTTTAATTCTGTTGGCGTTATCTGTAAACCAAATGATTTTACCAGTCAAAAAACTGCTTTGGAGCTTGGAGTGCTCCTCAAAGATCTTGATGTTAAATTTCTTCAGGATAAAGAGGACATTATTAATGATGCGGATTTAATAATTGTTGTTGGTGGGGATGGCACTATTCTTAATACTGCCAGAACCTATGTCGACTCTAATATACCTATACTAGGAGTAAACCTTGGAAGGCTCGGCTTTTTGGCAGATGTCTCAGTTGACTCAATGGCTTCAGTCGTAACTGAAATTTTAAATGGTGAGTTTATTAAAGAGCAGAGATCTTTACTGAGCTGTCAAATTGAAAAAAATGGCAAAGTAATTTCTAATCACCTCGCATTTAATGAGGTTGTCATACATCGAAATGAGACACCGAGAATGATAGAGTTTGAGCTTCATGTTGATGATGACTTTGTGAATAATCAAAGAGCTGATGGGATTATTGTCACTACTCCAACAGGATCAACAGCTTACGCACTATCGAGCGGTGGCCCAATTATGCATCCAAGTACTAATGCAATTTGTTTGGTTTCGATTAGTCCTCATACGATGAGCCATAGGCCATTTATTCTGCATGGTGAAAGTGAAGTATTCATCTCTCTTTTGGATTGTGATGAAAGCGCGACTATTAGTTTTGATGCGCAGTCATCGGTCTCCGCCTCTGAGGGTTTTTCACTAAGAGTGAAAAGACATACCAATTTTGTTCATCTCATACATCCCAAAGGTTATGACTATTTTGAAATTATTAGATCAAAGCTGCACTGGGGTCAAAAGGTTTAAAAACTGAAAGTATGCTGGAAAACCTGAATATTAAAAATCTAGTTGTTGTTGAAGATTTAGATGTTGAATTTAAGTCAGGCATGACAGTCATTACAGGCGAAACAGGAGCTGGAAAATCAATTGTTGTTCAGGCCTTAGGCATGATTGCTGGCGGTCGTTCTGATGCTTCATTAGTAAGAACAGGGGCCAGTAAGGCTGAAATTAGCGCTTCTTTTAGTATTGATTCAAACGCGAGAGTGCAGTCCTATCTTGAAAGCCAAGATTTAGAAAACGATGTTGATTGCATCATAAGAAGAGTAATAGTTTCAGATGGAAAGTCACGCTCATATATTAATGGTAGAAAAGTTCCATTGTCAGTCCTTAGTGAAGTTGGAAGTTATTTAATTGACATGCATGGACAAAACGAACATCAGCTTTTATTAAGGAATAGCCACCATAGAATTCTTCTTGACGACTATGCTGGCGCTCAAACTCTTTGTGAAGGTGTTAATGATGTTTATCAAAACTATCAAGCAGTAAAAAATAAAATTGAAGCTTTGCGAGATAATAACTCACTTCTTTCTGCTCAAAAAGAGCTATTAACTCATCAGCTTGATGAGTTATACCAGGCACAATTTAGCGAAGAAGAACTTAATAACATTGAAGATGAGTATAAAGCGTCAATAAACTCAAGTCAGCTTATAGAGAAAATATCAAAGATACTCGACTCGTTAAATGATGATTATGGAGTTAACAACATTCTTATCGAAGGAGAGAGCATTCTTGATCAATCAAAAGAGTTAGATTCACGACTTGATTCCATAAGGACACTAATTGCTGGCGCACAGCTACAAGTCCAAGAGGGCATATATGACCTTACAGACTACCTTAGTAAAATAAGCAGCCAAGAGGACAATTCTCTAGAGCTGGGTCAAAGAATTACACTTCTTCATGATCTAGGCAGAAAACATAATTGCCAAATTAAAGGCCTAGCTGATGCTCAAAAATCTCTAGAGAATAAACTGAGCGAACTAGATACTTCAAATGAGACACTTGATAATCTAACTCAAGAGCTTGGCAGTCTTGAAAAAGATTATTATACGCAGTCAGAATTACTCTCCAGAAAGAGGGATAAGGCTAGCAAGGCACTTTCAAAAGAAGTCACTCTCCTGATGCAAAAGCTTGGAATGCCTGGCAGTGAAATTATATTTAAGATTATTAGTTTGGATTCAGAGGTAAGGCTCAACGGTATGGAGGATATTGTTATTCATGTCAAAACAAATGCAGGACAAGACTTTAAACCACTCAATAAGATTGCTTCTGGTGGGGAGCTTTCAAGGATCTCTCTAGCGCTTTCGGTTACAGGCAGCAATACTGAGTTGACACCTTCAGTTGTTTTTGACGAGGTAGATGTTGGTATAAGTGGATCAGTTGCAGAAATTGTGGGTCAAATGTTAAAACAACTTTCAAAACAATATCAAATCATTTGTGTAACTCATCTTGCTCAGGTTGCAGCTCAAGGTAAAGAGCATTTGAGGGTCGAAAAAACTCAAAAAAATGACCTAACCTACACGAATGTAGTGAGCCTTAATAAGAAAGAGAGGGCAGATGAAATTGCTAGGATATTAGGCGGGATAAAAATCAGCCATAAAACTCGTATAGCTGCAGAGGAGATGATTAATTCAGGCTCCTAAGATATCAGTATTTAGTCAGTGAAATAAAATCTGTATTTGAGTTGAATTTTATTTAACTCCAGACTAGATATATTCTACTTTCAGTGCTTGACTATTAAGCAGTAAATTGTATAATATTGCGTTTGTGCAATGTCAGGGTGGTTAAGAAGAAAGTGAAATCTGCAAGCTCACTTATTCAGTACTTTCTCCTTGCTTTAGTTGTTATTTATTTTGCCATTAATAGTTTTGTTCTTGCCGCTATGTACGGCGCTTTTGTTAGTTTGAGCAATACCTTGATTTTTAATTGGTACACAAGTAAACAAAAAGCATTAGTTGATATAGATGCGCAAAAAAGCTTTAGGATGGCGATAAATAGTAGCGTTACTAGAACATTTTCCTTAATCCTATTAGCTTTAATTGGACTCGGTTTTTTAGAACTTGATCCGGCAGCTTTATGTTTAAGCATGGTGGTTGGTCAAGTTGGTTTTATATTAGATAGGTTAAGGCAAAAATAATGGCAAGTGGTGAACTAACATCTGGCGCTTATATAAAGCACCATCTTCAAAATTTAACTTACGGAAAATTTCCTGATGGTCATTGGGGTTTTGCACATACCTCTGAAGAGGCTAAAGAGATGGGCTTTATGGCTGTTCATGTTGATACTCTTGGTTTTTCTTTTGTTTTAGGCGCACTTTTCTTATTGCTTTTTGCTAGAGCTGCAAAAAAGGCTTCAATAGATGCTCCGAGCGGTTTTCAAAATTTTGTAGAAAGCATTGTTGATTTTATTGACGAAAACGTTCGTGGTTCCTTTAGCGGGAAAAATCCAATGGTTGCGCCACTTGCGCTAACAACATTCATATGGATTGTTCTAATGAATACCATGGACTTAGTGCCTGTCGATTGGCTGCCTTCGCTATTCCATGCAATGGGTGTTGAGTATTTGAAAGTTGTTCCAACAACAGACCCGAACGCGACATTTGGAATGTCGATTGGTATATTTATATTAATCCTTTATTACAGTGTTAAGGAGAAAGGATTAGGTGGATTTTTGGGCGAACTAACACTCCATCCTTTTGGAAAGTGGATGTTGCCTGCAAACTTATTTTTAGAAGGAGTGAACTTGCTGGCAAAGCCAGTTTCACTTGCATTGCGTTTATTTGGAAACATGTATGCAGGTGAAATGATCTTTATTCTAATAGCACTGTTGCCGTTCTGGATTCAGTGGAGCCTGTCTTTACCGTGGGCTATTTTTCATATCTTAATTGTATTACTTCAGGCGTTTATCTTTATGACCCTTGTAATTGTATATATGGATATGGCACACCAAAAAGAGCATTAATTTTTTTTAAATAGTTTTAATAAGTAGGAGTAAAAAATGGAACAAAGTATATTATTTTTAGCAGGATCTATTTTGATGGGTCTTGGCGCACTTGGCGCTGCTGTTGGTATTGGTATTCTTGGTGCTAGATTTATCGAAGGTGCTGCACGTCAGCCGGAATTAATTCCAATGCTAAGAACACAAATGTTTATCGTAATGGGACTTGTTGATGCGGTACCTATGATTGCAGTTGGTATATCAATGTATATCTTGTTTGCGGTTGCAGGATAAATCGTATTCTTTTCAATAAACAAGGGTATTAAGTTATGAATATTAACCTTACGCTAATTGGACAAACAATCATGTTTGCCATGTTTGTCTGGTTTTGCATGAAGTTTGTATGGCCTCCACTCGTTGAGGCGATGGCTGCACGCAAAAAATCTATTGAAGACGGACTTAAGGCAGCAGAGCTTGGAAAAGAAGAGCATGCGTTAGCCCAAAAAAATGCTGAAGATTTAATTGAAACTTCAAAAACTCAGGCAGCTGAAATTATTGCAAATGCTGATAAACAGGCAGTTGTTATGATTGACAATGCAAAGGGAGCAGCATCTGAAGAAGCCGACAAGATTAAAGCTCAAGCTAAATCTGAGCTTGATCAAGAGGTTACAAAGGCGCGCAATGAACTAAAAGACCAAGTTTCAACTTTGGTGATGCAGGGAGTTAATTCTGTACTGGACAAAGAAGTTGACTCAAAAACTCATAAAGATATGCTATCTAAGCTATCTAAGTCACTATAAGGCAAAAACATGGAATTATCATCAATTGCAAAGCCATACGCACAAGCGATTTTTGAAATTGCACAGGAGAGCAATTCCGTTTCAGGATGGAGTGATTTTCTTGCTGCAGCTAGTGCAGTAATGAGTGATGCAAGCACGAAAGCTTTTATTGCATCTCCAAGCAAAAGTAAAAATCAGAAGTATGATTTGATTTCTGCCTTGATTGCCAAAGCTTCATCAAAAGAACTTAGCAAGCAGGAATCTGCACTTATTGGACTTGTCTTAAATAATGATCGTTCAAGTGCGATTGAAAGCATTGCAAATGCATACGAATTTGCAGTTTCGAATGCTAACAAAAGTAAGAACTTTAAAATCATAAGTGCTTTTGAGTTGAGCGAAAATGAGATAAATGTAATTGTTGAAGATTTAACAAGTAAACATAAAACAACTGTATCAGTAGAAACTGAAGTTGATGAGACTCTTAGAGGAGGCATCATCATTAAAGAGGGTGACAAGGTTATTGATACATCAATTAAGGCAAAAGTAGATGCTTTGAGCGTCTCTTTGTCTGTAAATTAATTTTATATAGAGAGGTTTGTTATGCAATTAAACGCTTCTGAAATCAGTGATTTAATTAAAAAAGAAATAGAAGGCTTTGACTTTTCAGCAGAGGCCCGTACTGAAGGCACAGTAATTAGTGTAAGTGATGGAATTGTTCGTATCCACGGTTTAGCTGATGCTCAATTTGGTGAAATGCTTGAATTTCCTGGCAATACATTTGGCCTAGCACTTAACTTAGAGCAAGATTCTGTAGGTGCGGTTATTTTAGGAGACTACCTTCACATTTCAGAAGGCGATACTGTAAAGTGTACAAACCGAATTATGGAAGTCCCAGTTGGAAACGAACTTCTTGGCCGTGTTGTTAATCCTTTAGGTGAAGATTTAGAAGGTAAGGGCGACATTAAAGCCTCAGCAACAAGACCAATTGAGGTTGTTGCACCAGGTGTAATTGAGAGACAATCTGTTGACCAGCCAATCCAAACAGGAATTAAAGCTATTGACTCAATGGTTCCAATTGGCCGTGGCCAGCGCGAACTAATTATTGGTGATCGTCAAACTGGAAAAACTGCCGTTGCAATCGATGCCATTATTAATCAAAAAGACACAGGTGTTAAATGTATTTATGTTGCTATCGGGCAAAAAGCTTCTTCTATTGCTGCTGTTGTTCGTAAGTTAGAAGAGCATGGCGCTCTAGCACATACAATTATTGTTTCTGCATCTGCATCGGATTCAGCAGCTCTTCAATACATTGCTCCTTATGCGGGTTGTGCTATGGGCGAGTATTTTATGGAGCGTGGTGAGGATGCACTTATTGTTTATGATGATCTGACAAAACAAGCTTGGGCTTATCGTCAAGTTTCTCTTCTTTTAAAACGTCCACCAGGACGTGAAGCCTATCCAGGAGATGTTTTCTATCTTCACTCTAGATTACTAGAGAGAGCTTCAAGAGTTAACGCTGAGTATGTTGAGCAGGTCACAAATGGAAAGGTTAAGGGCAAAACAGGATCTTTGACAGCTCTTCCAATTATTGAAACGCAAGCTGGAGATGTATCGGCTTTTGTTCCAACAAATGTGATATCAATTACAGATGGTCAAATTTTCCTAGAGACTGACTTATTTAACTCTGGAATTCGACCTGCAATTAATGCTGGCTTATCAGTATCTCGTGTAGGAGGCGCTGCACAAACTAAAGCAATTAAAAAGCTTGGTGGAGGTATTCGTCTTGACTTAGCACAGTATCGTGAGCTTGCAGCTTTTGCTCAATTTGCTTCAGACCTTGATGCTGAAACAAAAGCACAGATTGATAGAGGTCAGCGTGTTACTGAGCTTATGAAGCAAGGGCAGTATTCGCCTTTAAATGTAGCTGAAACTGCAACATCTCTCTTTGCTGCTAATAGTGGCGCACTTGATGATATTGATGCGAACAAGGTCGTTGCGTTTGAAGCAGCTCTTTTATCATATATGAATACAAGTCAAACTGCTTTGATGGACACTATCAACGAATCAGGCGACTACAATGATGATATTGCTGCCAAGCTCCAAGCAGCCATTGATGACTTCAAAGCTAACAATACTTGGTAGAAAAATATGGCAGTTGGTAAGGAAATTAGAACACAAATCGCGAGTATTCAAAATACTCAAAAGATTACTTCAGCCATGGAAATGGTTGCAGCTTCTAAGATGAAAAAGGCGCAAGATAGAATGCTTGCTTCACGACCATATTCTGAAAAAATTCTGAATGTAATCGGCCACCTTACTCATGCTAACTCGGAATTCAAACATCCATACATGACAGCCCCTAAAGAAGTTAAGAGGGTTGGGATTATCGTTATTTCAAGTGACAGAGGTCTTTGTGGCGGCCTAAATACTAATTTATTTAGAAGCTTACTAAAAGATATTGCAAGTTGGCAGTCCGATAAGGTTGATGTTGAGCTTTGTACGATTGGAAAGAAGGCAACATCGTTTTTCAAAAATACTGGACTTCAAATTAATGCAGTTTTAACTGACCTTGGAGACACTCCTAACTTTGATGAGCTTCTTGGCACAATAAAAGTTATGTTGGACAAATATGATTCAGGTGAAATTGATCAAATCATGATTGCTTATAATCGTTTTGCCAACACAATGACTCAAGTGCCTACAGTTAAGCAAATTGTTCCAATGGAAGTGACCGAAGAAGAGAGTATGGACCATTACTGGGATTACATATATGAGCCAGATGCTGAGAATGCATTAGGAGCATTATTAGTAAGATATATTGAAGCACTAGTCTATCAAGGCATAGTTGAGAATAATGCTTGTGAACAGTCATCTAGAATGATCGCAATGCACAGTGCAACTGATAATGCAGGAGACATGATTAAAGAGTTGGGATTGATTTATAACAAGGCAAGACAGGCCGCGATTACTCAGGAGATTTCTGAAATAGTTGCTGGTGCTGCTGCTGTTTAAAGTTTACAAAATAGGAAAAGCAAATGAGTACAGGTAAAATTACACAAATTATTGGCGCGGTAATTGACGTTGAATTTCCATCAGACGCAATACCAAAAGTTTATAACGCCCTAAATGTTACAAAAACAAATCTTACCTTAGAGGTACAGCAACAGCTTGGAGATAATGTTGTTAGAGCTATTGCTATGGGTGGATCTGAAGGGTTACAGCGTGGTCTTGAGGTGACAGATACTGGTAAAGCTATCGTTGTTCCGGTTGGAACTAAAACACTTGGAAGGATCATGGATGTTCTTGGTAATCCAATCGATAATGCTGGTGAAATTGGACAAGAGACAGATTGGGAGATTCATAGAGCTGCTCCAAGCTACGATGAGCTTGCTCCAGCTGCAGAATTACTTGAAACCGGTATTAAAGTGATTGACTTAATTTGCCCATTTGCAAAAGGTGGTAAAGTCGGATTATTTGGCGGAGCTGGCGTAGGAAAGACTGTTAATATGATGGAGTTAATCCGAAATATTGCGATTGAACACTCAGGTTACTCAGTATTTGCAGGAGTTGGCGAGAGAACGCGTGAAGGAAATGACTTTTATCATGAAATGAAAGAATCCAATGTTCTAGATAAGGTGTCATTGGTTTATGGTCAGATGAATGAGCCACCAGGAAACAGACTTCGAGTGGCATTGACTGGCCTTACAATGGCCGAGTATTTCCGTGATGAAGGTAGAGACGTGCTTTTATTTATCGATAATATTTATCGATATACACTAGCAGGTACAGAAGTGTCTGCGCTATTAGGACGTATGCCATCTGCTGTTGGTTACCAGCCAACACTTGCTTCAGAAATGGGCGCTTTACAAGAGAGAATTACTTCTACTAAGACTGGCTCTATCACATCAATTCAAGCGGTGTATGTTCCTGCTGATGATTTAACAGATCCATCACCAGCGACAACATTTGCTCACTTAGATGCGACAGTTGTACTTTCACGTCAAGTGGCTGAGCTTGGTATTTACCCTGCGGTTGATCCACTGGATTCAACTTCTAGACAGCTTGACCCGTTAATTGTTGGTCAAGAGCATTATGATGTTGCTCGTGGTGTTCAAGGAGTGCTTCAGCGTTATAAAGAGTTAAAGGATATTATTGCTATTCTTGGAATGGATGAATTATCTGAAGAGGATAAGCAGATTGTGTCTCGTGCTCGTAAAATTCAAAAATTCTTATCTCAACCTTTCTTTGTTGCAGAAGTCTTCACTGGTTCGCCAGGTAAATATGTTTCTTTGAAAGAGACTATTTCTGGCTTTAAGGCAATTCTAGATGGAGAGCATGATTCTATTCCTGAGCAAGCTTTTTATATGGCAGGATCAATTGATGAAGTTAAAGAAAAGGCATCGGAGAACGCATAAATGTCAGTAATCCACGTTGATGTAGTTAGCGCGACTGAGGAAATATACTCAGGAGAGGCAAAGTGTGTTTTTGCTCCCGCAACTATGGGTGAGATTGGTGTGTACCCAATGCATGTCCCATTAATTAGTACGCTAAAGCCTGGTGAGGTTAGAGTTGAAACTGAGAATGGGATGGAGTCGATTTTTGTTTCTGGCGGCATTATTGAGGTTCAGCCTGATGTTGTAACAATCTTCTCAGATACAGCCATTCGTGCTAATGATTTAGACGAGTCTAGAGCTCTAGAGGCAAAACAAAGAGCTGAAGAGGCAATGTCAAATGCTCAAGGTGAACAAGATCTTTCAACTACTCAAGCTGCATTAGCCGAATCACTAGCTCAGCTTCAAATGATTTCGAAGATGAGAGGTAAGAAGCGCTAGTTAAACTTGAAAAAGAATTGATTGAAAATCAACAATCTTGTTATTAGACACCATGACGCCTTCTTCTTGAAGGCGTTTTATTTTGACCTTTGTATCTATAGAAAAGCCGCCTAAGTCGCCATTTGACTTTACCACTCGATGACAAGGAACTTTTGGCGCGAACGGGTTTTTATTCATCGCACTCCCGACAGCCCTGTGAGCCTTTGGCCTTCCTATCATTTCTGCAAGACCTCCGTACGTAATTACTTTCCCCCGCGGGACTTTTTTGAGCGCCTCATAGCATTGAGATTGAAATGAAGTCATTTCAAAAATGACTGCATAAGATCATCATAATTATTTTGTGATTTTAGCAAAAAGTCGCATACTTCTCTCACCGCACCAGATCCACCAGGATTATTGGTAACCATCAGTGCATTATCTTTTACAAACGAATGCGCATTTGCTACAGCAATTGGCAAGGCAACTCTTGTCATTGCTGGTAGGTCGATGACATCATCACCAACAAATGCTGATTCACTTAAGTCTATTGATAGTTTTTCTGTAAGCTCTTTCAACGCGACACTTTTATCTTGAATGCCGTGATAATAATTTTTCACACCCAGTGTATCCAGTCTATGAGCAACAGAAGGAGTACTTCTAGCCGTAATTACTGCAACTTGCACTCCAGTCAGTTCAAGAAGCTTTATGCCACATCCATCTTGAGAGTTAAACTTTTTATGTTCGGTACCTTTGTCGTCAAAATATATTCCACCATCAGTTAGAACGCCATCGACATCTAGTACTAATAATTTAATATTTTTTGCTATATTGCTTACTTTTTCATCAAAGCTCATAAATTGCTAGCTACCCATTAATTTTTTTATTGATGTATATTTGTTGAGCAATTGAAAGTACGTTGTTGGTCACCCAATATAATACAAGTCCGGATGGGAACCAAAGGAAGAAAACAGTAAATACAACTGGCAACATCTGCATTATTCTTGCCTGGATTGGATCTGCAGGAGGCGGATTAAGTCTTTGTTGGAACCACATAGAAGCGCCCATGATTAATGGCAAAATAAAATAAGGGTCTTTCGCTGCTAAATCTGGCAAATATAAAAAAGGTGTTTGACGCAGTTCAACCATTTCTATAAGGACCCAGTAGATTGATATAAACACAGGAATTTGAACTAGAATTGGAAGACAACCAGCAGCAGGATTGATTTTCTCGTTCCTGTATAGCTCCATCGTTTTTTTGCCAATTTTCTGTTTGTCACCTTCATATGTCTCTTTAATTTTTTGCAGTCTTGGTGCAAGTTTTTTCATTCCAGCCATGGAGCGAAAAGATTTTTCAGAGAGTTTATAAAAAGCTAACTTTATAGCTAAAGTTACCAAGATGATAGAAATAGCCCAGTTTTGAACAAAGCTATAAATCCAGTGCAAGAAAACAGATAAAGGCTTAGCAACTATAAATAAGAAGCCATAGTCAACTGTCTTGTCTAGGCCAGGTGCTAATTGTTCAAGACGCACATGTTCTTTTGGCCCAACGTAAAGCTGATTTTTACCGACATTGGCAGAAGATCCTGAGGCTATTCTTGCGCTAGGATTAACCGTAGTTAAAAGGTAGTTGCTTCCACTGGATTTAGTTGAGTAGGTGTGCTTTTCGTTTTTATTTGGTATCCAAGCAGAGAAAAAATAATGCTGAATCATTGCTGCCCATCCACCCATTGATGTTGTTTTAGGGGTTGAGTCGAAGTCTTCAAAATCAATTTTTTCAAAAATTTCTTCATCATTGTATATTGCACCACCATTAAAGTTTTGCATGCCCATCATAAATCCACCAGATTCTTGAGTAGCACCGTGAGCTAGTTGCGTATAACTACTAACAACTTGATCAGAAGCGCTGTTATTGTCTATTTGGTAGTCAACTTCAACAATATAACTATTTGGCTTGAAGTGAAAGTTTTTAGTCACAATAATGCCGTTGTTATCAGTCCATTTAAGAGGGACGGTTAATTGACTATTGCCTTGTAAGAAATACTCCTGTCTTTCAGAGGTATATTCATCTTGATGTGTTGGCATCTTATCTGCAGGAATCAATCCACTTTGGGCATGAAAAATTCTTTCTGGTGAATTACTCAGCAACTGAAATCTTTCTTCAGATTTTAAACTCTCAGGATATTCATTAAGTAAGGCACTAATTATCGTTCCACCCTTATGTGAAATTTGAAGTGTTAAAAGATCTGTAATGACTGTGGTATAGGCGCCAGTATTACTTGGCTCATTAATTGTTGGAGTTGACTCCTGCGAAACTGATAGTTCTGCAGCAGGAACATCACTTGGAAGAGGTACATCAGTTTTTTCAGTTGAAGGGCTAGTTCCAGTCAACTGAGTTTGCGTTATTACATTTCCATTTTCATCAGTTGATTGAGTAAGTTCCCATTTATCCCAAAGCAGAAAAACTGTTAAAAAAATCGCAATAAATAGAAAGAGTTTTTGAGTATTCATAAGTTTTTAAATTATTTTAATTTTTTTTGGAACTGGGTCATAACTTGCTTCAGACCAAGGATGACATTTACTTATTCGTTTTGCTCCTAAAGCAACACCTTTAACAGCACCGTGGTATCTAATTGCATCAAATGTATATTCAGAACATGAAGGTATATGACGGCAGTTATTACCCAAAATAGGGCTGATTAGCCATTGATAAATTTTAATTAAAGGTAAAAGCAAAAATTTCATTAGGAAGTCGCCTTATTTTTAGTTTTTTTCATAAGCGAAAGTAAATCAAGAGTGACTTCTCTATTGTTATTGGGTTGGATTTTTTTAGCCATAACAACAAAGTCAAAATGACCCAAAATATTTTGGTTTTTTCTAAAAGTTTCTCTTACTAGTCGTTTTAAATGGTTTCTATCGACCGCCCTTTTATAATCTTTTTTGGATATTGCAAGGCCAAGTCTTGAGAATGAGTTGCCAGAATTATTTGCCACTAATTTCCAAAACTGACTCTGGGAGTGTTGACCCTTTTTGAAAACGTGAGCGAATTCTTTGGCATTAGTAATACGCACACTTTGAGTGAGTGAGCAGGTCATTTGCTTAAGCTGCTAAGCGTTTACGCCCTTTTTTTCTACGTGCACTTATTATTGCACGTCCAGCACGAGTTTTCATTCTAGCTCTAAAGCCGTGGTTTCGCTTGCGTTTTATTACGCTTGGTTGGAAAGTTCTTTTCATAATCTATATATACCAACAAAAAATTTTGCAATTTTACCATACTTGGATAGAATCGGCATGTCTGTTAAATAAGAGTTTCTTAGCTATTAAGCCTTTAATAAAGCCCAATCTATATAAAGATGTGGATAATGAAGATAACAAATAATTATTTGCTTTAATTGAGTAATCACTTTATAACTTAAGTGGAGGTTGAAAAAGCGATTGTTGCCCACAAGTAATAACCAAGCAAAAAGACTCTTTCTTGTTTTCCATTAGGAGTCTAATAATTATTTTTTTCTAAGACATGTTAATTTGAAGAGGTTTTATGACTAACAATATTCTTGATGTACTCACCTTTATGTTTGACTTCCTTTTTGACTCTGCAGAGCAAGACTCCACTCATGAGCTAGATGATGATATTTTAAAGACTCATCTTTCTGAAGCAGGGTTTGATTCAGAACGAATTGAAAAAGCTTTAATTTGGCTTGAGAATATTGCAGCACTCCAGGATGGAAAAATTGCAAGTTTTAGCACTGTGCATAATTCCATGAGAATATACAGTGAGCTTGAAAAAACTAAATTAGATTCAAGAGCTAGAGGCTTCATAATGTTTATGGAGAATATGGGCCAACTAAACGCCAGTCAAAGAGAGACAGTTATCAATCAAGTGATGTCTCTAGAGGATTCAAAGCTAAGCATCGATGATTTGAAATGGGTAGTTATGATGGTTATCGGAAACAGTGCCGAGTCAGCTGTTCCATCACAATGGATTGAATCTATTGTGTTTCATGACGATAACCCTACTCTTCAGTAGGACTTTTTATGTCAAAAAATCTTGTTATTGTCGAATCACCGGCGAAAGCAAAAACAATTGAAAAGTTTTTAGGCCCAGACTATGTTGTTAAGTCTAGTGTTGGACATATCAGAGATATGCCAAAGAAAGATATGGGGGTTAGTATTGAGAATGACTTTCAGCCTACATACGCCGTAAGTTCGGACAAGAAAAAGGTGGTTGCCGATTTAAAAAAATCTGCAAAATCTGCTAGTAAAATCTTTTTGGCTACTGATGAGGATCGTGAGGGAGAGGCTATTGCATGGCATTTGCAGCAAGCCCTATCCTTAGATTCAGATACTCCGAGGATTGTTTTTCATGAAATAACTAAAGGTGCTATTACTGAGGCAATCAGTAATCCAAGAACAATAAATACTGACCTGGTTGATGCACAACAGGCAAGACGAATTATTGATAGACTTGTGGGATTTGAAATTTCCCCAGTTCTTTGGCGAAAAGTTTCTGGAGCTCGTTCAGCAGGCAGAGTTCAATCTCCTGTAGTGAGGTTAGTTGTAGAAAGAGAGCGTGAAATTTCAGCACACTCTCCTGTCAGCACTTATAAAGTAAAGGCAAATCTAGCCAATAAGAATAATCAAAATCTAGAGGTGAGGCTAAGCAAAGAGTTTAACTCGAAAGAGGAGGCTCTTTCTTTTGCAGAAGATCTTATCAAGGCTGAATTAAAAGTTGATTTGGTAGAAACTAAGCCTTCTAAAAGATCTCCCAAAGCTCCATTTATTACCTCGACTTTACAGCAAGAAGCATCCCAAAAGCTTGGTTTTTCTGTGAAGCAAACTATGTCCATTGCGCAGAATTTATATCGTGAAGGCGCAATTACATATATGAGGACCGACTCTTTAAACATGTCTGAGGTTGCAATTACTGCTGCAGAACAAGAAATTGTTACAAAATATGGAAAACAGTTTCACCAAGCTAGAAGGTACAAAACCACTTCTAGTGGAGCCCAAGAGGCTCATGAGGCTATCCGACCAACTGACCTCACTAAGCCAACTATTCTTGGTTTGGATGATCAATCTTCAAAGTTATACTCATTAATTTATAAAAGAACACTGGCTTCTCAGATGAGTGATGCGCAGTTACAGAAAACTAAAGTCAGTATCAATATATCTGGAAGGAGCGAACACTTAATTGCCGATGGCGAAGTTCTATCTTTTGCAGGATTTCTAGAGGTTTATGACTACATGTCTTCGGATGACAAACTCCTGCCCGAGGTGAGTAAGAATGACGCATTAACTTTGGTTGATATGAGTTCAAGAGAGTCTTTTTCTAGGGCAAAACCAAGATATACCGAAGCGTCACTAGTTAAAGAGATTGAGCAAATGGGGATTGGCAGGCCTTCAACATTTGCAACAATGATTACAACGGTTCAAGACAGAAACTACGTTGTGAAAGATACGAGAGAGGGAGTTCAGCGAGATTATCAAGTTATAGAGATTGCAAATGGTGTGATTTCTCAGTCTACTCAAACTGAAACAACAGGGACTGAAAAAAATAAGCTTTTTCCAACCAACGTTGCCTATCTTTTGGTTGATTTTTTACTAAAAAACTTTAGAAATATTATTGGTTATGAGTTTACAGCTAATCTAGAAAGTGATTTTGACCTTATTGCCGAAGAGTCAAAGCCATGGACTGGTGTTGTCCGTAATTTTTATGAGCCTTTCCATGAACAAATTGAACTTGCTAAAGATGTTTCAAGAGATGAAACTCATGGCAAAAGAGTCCTTGGTGATGATCCTGTTTCTGGTAAGCCTGTAAGTGTTCGATTTGGTCGTTATGGTGCGTTTGCTCAGATTGGAAAACAGGACGATGAGGAAAAACCAACTTTTGCTTCGTTAAGAACAGGACAAGATATTGAAAAAATCACTCTTGATGAGGCATTAGAGCTTTTCAAAATGCCAAGAACTGTTGGTGAGACTGAAAATGGAGAGACAATTAAAGCAAACTATGGTCGCTTTGGGCCTTATATTCAGTATGGAAAAAAATATGTTTCTTTGAAAGAAGAAACCCCTGAAGAGGTTACCCTAGAAACTGCATTAGAGCTCATTGCTGCAAAAGAAAAATTTGACGCGGAAAGAATCATTAAGGTTTTTGAGGGCTCTGAAATCCAAGTCCTTAATGGACGCTTTGGGCCTTATATTTGGAACGGGAAAAAGAGGGGAAAAGGTCAGCAAAATGTCACAGTCACAAAAGTTTTTGGAGACAAAGAGCCTGCTGACTTAACTCTAGAGGAGTGTAAAAAAGCTATAGATGGTAAAACTAAAGCAAAACCCAAGTCAAAGAAAACCAAAAAGAAAGCTTCTCCAAAGAAAAACACACAACCTAAATCATAAGATCTCGGCTTAATTGTACTCAATAGCCTGCAAGGCTATGAGAAAATCTACATATCAAATAAATCATAGTTGCTAATGACAAAAGTTAAGATATGTGGATTGACAGAAGCTGATATTGCAAGAGATGCCGCGATGGCAGGCGCAGATGCTATTGGCCTCGTTTTTTATGATAAGTCTCCAAGAAATGTAGATGTTCATAGAGCTCAAGAGATAATTGAAGAGCTTCCTCCCTTTGTCAATAGGGTGGGACTATTTGTGAATGCCAACCCAAGTTTTGTTGACGAGGTTCTTTGTGAGGTTCCTTTGGATACTCTTCAATTCCATGGCGATGAGGGTGTTCTTGATTGTACGCAGTACCAGATGCCTTTTATTAAATCCTTGCGCGTAAAACCAGAGACTAATGTTGTTCAAGTGGCTGAACAATTTTCAAGTGCGAGTGCAATTCTTCTTGATTCATACAACCCTTCAACTTATGGCGGTACTGGTGAGGCCTTTGATTGGTCTTTAGCTTGTGTAGATATATCTTTGCCAATCATACTTGCTGGCGGCCTAAATGAAGAAAACGTATCTATGGCTATTAAGCAAGTAAACCCATATGCTGTAGATGCTTCCAGCGGTGTGGAAAGTGCACCAGGAGTTAAGGATATTGATAAAATAATAGCTTTTATAAGAAACACTATTTCATGAGCTATAACCTCCCTGACGAAAAAGGCCATTTTGATCAATACGGCGGCATCTTTGTTGCAGAAACCCTTATGGCCGCTGTAACAGAGTTAAATGAAGCCTATGAAAAATATAAAGATGATCCAGACTTCCTTAAGGAGTTTGAGGATGATCTCAAGCATTATGTTGGTCGCAAGAGTCCTCTCTACCATGCTAAAAACCTAAGCGAACACTTTGGTGGTGCACAGATCTATTTGAAGCGCGAAGATTTGAATCATACAGGTGCTCATAAAATTAATAACACAATTGGTCAAGCACTTCTTGCTCAAAGAATGGGTAAAACTAGAATTATTGCAGAAACAGGGGCAGGTCAGCATGGCGTCGCATCAGCTACAATTGCTGCAAGATTAGGTCTTGAATGTATCGTATATATGGGAGAAGTAGATGTTGCTAGACAAGCACAAAATGTCTATCGCATGAAGCTACTTGGTGCATCAGTTGTACCTGTATCTTCTGGATCTAGAACACTAAAGGATGCGCTAAATGAAGCAATGCGAGACTGGGTAACCAACATTGATGATACCTACTATATTATTGGAACAGTGGCTGGGCCTCACCCATACCCTATGATGGTTAGAGACTTTCAAAGTGTTATTGGCAAGGAGGCGAAAGAGCAGTTTGATGAGCAGGTTGGTGGTCTTCCAGATGCAGTTATCGCATGTGTCGGTGGAGGTTCTAACGCGATTGGACTGTTTCACCCATTTATTGAGGACTCTTCTGTCCAAATCATTGGTGTTGAGGCAGCTGGACATGGGATTGAAAAAGGGCCAGATGCACATGCCGCACCTCTTTGTGCGGGAAGTGTGGGCGTATTGCATGGCAACAGAACCTACCTGATGGAAGATGAAAATGGTCAAATTATTGAGGGCCACTCAATTTCTGCTGGACTTGATTATCCAGGTGTGGGTCCAGAACATTCCTACCTCAAAGATATTGGCAGAGCTGAGTATACATCAGTAACTGACAAGGAAGCGCTTGAGGCATTTCATTTGCTAACAAAAATTGAAGGAATCATGCCTGCGCTTGAGTCTGCTCATGCTGTTGCCTATGCAGCTAAATTAGCCAAAGAATGGTCTAGTGATAAAACTATTATCATCAACCTCTCAGGTAGGGGTGATAAAGATATGCAGACGATTGCTGATATTGAAGGTATAGAGTTTTAGTTAAATCTAATATTTAGCAATCACTCGACTCTAATTCTCTGATACTATTTACTTTAGTATTTAGTTTGGAAGGGTATGGAAGAAAGTCAACCGATTAGCAGAGAGCGTTCCTTAGTATTTTCAATTTACTTAGTCGCTGTATTTCTTAATGCATTTGTGGACTTGGGTCACAAGATCATTATTCAGAATACCATCTTTATGATCTATGGTGAGCAACAGCAAATAATTTTGACTGCTATTGTAAATGCTATGATTCTGGTGCCATTTATCCTGCTCTTTACTATGTCCGGTTACCTTTCTGATAAGTTTGCTAAGACCAGTGTGATGCGTTTTAGTGCCTTTTCAGCAGTCTTGATTACCTTGGCAATTACCTACTGTTACTACAATGGTTTATATAAAACTGCATTTGGTTTCACGCTACTACTTGCCACTCAAAGTGCAATATATTCTCCCGCAAAAATGGGTTACATTAAGGAGTGCCTGAGTAAAGCCGGTTTAAGTAAAGGCAACGCTTACCACTCTTCGGTAGTATTAATTGCGATTCTATTAGGAACTGTTTTTTTCTCATATTTATTTGAAGCCTATTTAGGAACAATGCAGGTTACAACCCCTGAGGAGATTCTAATGAAAATAGCTCCAGTGGGCTGGGTTTTAGTTGGTCTATCATCGATAGAATTCCTAGCAACTCTTGGGACTCGTTTTTACCCAGCTAAGTTAAGTGAAGTAAAGCTTTCTATCGGAAAGTTAATCTCTTTTCATTATTTATCGAAAAACTTTAAAGCCATGAGAGCGAATGCAATAGTTTGGTATTCTATTTTGGGTACAGCTATTTTTTGGGGTATGTCGCAAAACTTGGTAGCCGTGATTCCAGCTCATGCCAAGGTCAATTTTGGTGTTGAAAGCCCACTCGTCGTCAATGCAATGCTTGCCTCATCAGTTATTGGAATCATGATTGGTGCGTTTTTATCTGGAAGAAAAAGTTTCAATAAAATACGCATTAACAACATTTATACGGGATCAATAATGATTACAGTGTGCGCGATTTTAGTCCCTGTAATCTCGACCCTTAGTTTTATTCCAAACTCTACAGCACTTATTTTGGTAACTTCTATAATTTTATTATTTGGTGTTGGCGCCGGCATGATGATCGTTCCTCTTAATGCACTAATGCAAGCCAACTCTCCTGAAGACGGACTAGGAAGTATGCTGGCAGGAAAGAACTGGCTTCAAAATATTGCTATGATAAGTCTTTTGATTTTTACAGTTTTTCTTGCAAACTTAAGTTTTGGAAGTGAATTTATACTTTACTTTAATGCGTTTATTGCAGTCGTAGGCTTTAGTATTGTATTGAGAAAACTTAAAACTATTCTTTAGTCGTGCGTCAATTAGCAGGTCTCCTATTATTTGGGTGGCGTTATCGATTAAAAGTTCACGGACTTGAAAATATTCCAAAGAGTGGTCCTGTCCTACTCTTGGGCAATCATATCAGCTATATTGACTTTGCCCTTATTCAGTGGGCAACTCCGAGAACCATCAGATTTGTTGTTCATGACGATTATTATAGTAAGCCAGTTTTTAATTGGATTCTAAGAGGGGTTGG
>Ga0209228_1000055_pt1 | contig 47766 bp, 56 predicted proteins | sample METZYME_3_150m_FD_187547 | JGI IMG/M metagenome (GOLD analysis project Ga0209228, IMG submission 187547) | Marine microbial communities from oxygen minimum zone in mesopelagic equatorial Pacific - METZYME_3_150m (SPAdes) (version 2) | ecosystem: Environmental > Aquatic > Marine > Oceanic...
GTTCTCCAATGCAGACCTTATCCCATAAAGCTCCTCCTCACAAAATTGATTTTTAGGAATAATAATTAAAGCGCTTTTATTCATAAAACCACTCGATTCTTATTTTATAAAAATGTTTGGTTACAGAAAAAATGCTATATTTAATGGCCTGATGATTCCTCTTCTTCGAGAAATATGCCACACAACCTTTCAATAGTTTTAGTTACCCCTGAAATACCTACAAATACAGGCTCTATAGGTCGACTTTGTCTTGCCACAAATAGCACCTTACACTTAGTTGAGCCGCTCGGGTTTGAGATTAACGATTCAAGATTAAAACGAGCAGGTTTAGACTACTGGAAACATCTACAAGTCGTAAGACATAAAAATTTAGAGCATTTTTTTCAATCAATATCTAAGAAAGCTCCTATGGTATTTTTCTCAACTAAGGCCAAACCTTCAGTTTTTGACCAAAAATTCAAAGAGGGCTCTTACTTAATTTTTGGATGCGAAACTAAAGGACTAGGGGAAGAGTTACTTAAAAAATTTTCAAAATACACTTTCCGCATTCCACAATATGATAACCGTGTGCGATCTTTAAATTTAGCAAACGCTGCTAGTATAGTTGTCTACGAAGCAATTCGTCAGTTGGGACCTTAAAAAATATCTAATAGACTCATTTTTGCAGCTCTATATGGATATATCTGTCAAACCGTCTTCATCGAACAATTCTCGAAGTATTTCTTGGTCACTAGATTGAGTGTACTCTTTGTCTTTTCGATCTATAAACTCGTTAATCCTACGTAAGAAATCCTCTGAAACATTCCTGATAGCCACATTAGTCATTATTTTTTCTTTACCAAAACTCTCTAATAGTTTTCCAAAACAAGAGTTGAGAAAGGGTGTGAGCATAGATGTGACTCCTTTAAAATCAATCTCTACTGTTAAACCTTTTACAAGCTCAGGCGATATCAACTCGAATACCTTAGCCCCATCGTCGATAGAAGCACAGTTTTGTCCAATAGTTTGCTCAAGTAAAACTCGTAAGATCACAAAAAACCCCTTCTAAACATAAATTTCTGAACCATTTATAGTTTTATCATAGTAAAATACCTCAAAAAAAGTTCAATTCCCATAATTAAATGCTAGAGGAGTCATTAAGCTTACTTTTAAATATTTTGTGGATGAAACCTAAAATTTTAGTAGTGTTTTAGTTGAGAAGGTTTTTAAACTACTAGTCTATATCTTTATTCGTGCATATAGATTAGGTAAAAATTTTCTCAAACCTTCTTCTTCATATAACTAGCATTAAAACATACGCCCACAATCAAAAGTTTTTCCTGTATTATTAAAAAAAACTAATCACTCAATGGAGCCTGTTATGACCGAAAGGGATAAAATCCTAAAAAGTATTTACAATGCTGTTGACGAGGTTAATGAGCAACTTCCCGAAGGGCAATCTTTGGAAAAATCACCAAGCACTGTATTGTTAGGGGAATCTGGAAAACTCGAATCCATAGACCTTGTAAATATTCTAGTTGCAACTGAAGAAAATATCGAAGAAGCCTTTGGTATCCCTATAAGTATTACCGACGAGCGAGCTGTTTCTGAAACAAATAGTCCCTTCACAACAATAGGGTCATTATGCGAATTCATATCCAACCTTCTGAAAGAACAGTCTAATGGATAGTCCTCAGGTAATGCTAATTACTGGAACTCGAAAGGGCATTGGTGAACAATTAGTTAAACATTATGTTACTAAAGGCTTTAGCGTTGTGGGGTGTAGCAGAAAAGATGTTGATTATAAATTTGATAACTACCAACATTTCTGCCTTGATGTTTCTGATGAACTCTCAGTGAAAAAAATATTTTTTGAGATTAAAAATTCTTATGGGAGGTTAGATTACCTTATTAATAATGCCGGTATCGGCCTCGCAAATCATTCTCTTCTTACACCCGGCACAAGTATTCATAATATTATGAACACAAATTTTTTGGGCACCTTTCTTTTTTGTAGGGAGGGAGCACGATTGATGAAAAAAAATAGCTTCGGCCGAATCGTTAATTTAACAACAGTAGCGGTTCCTTTAAAGCTAGAAGGAGAAGCTATATATTCGGCCTCCAAGGCAGCTATTAATTCTTTAACCCAAATACTTGGTAAAGAATTAGCTGAGTTTGGAGTCACGATTAATGCTGTTGGTCCTACTCCAATAAAAACCGATCTTATTCGTAGCATACCTGAAGAAAAAATTGAAAGCCTTATTAATTCACTTGCAATTAAAAGATACGGTAAGGTTAGAGATGTGATTAATGTTATAGATTTTTTTATTAATCCTGAGAGCGACTACGTAACAGGCCAAGTAATTTATCTAGGGGGGGTGTAATGCATACCGATTTTCTGTTGGCTACTTTCAGCAAAAATCGGGACAAAGAAGCCATCATTTGGAAAGATAAATCTTTTGACTATCAATGGCTTCTTGACCGTATTCATATTTTAGAAAAGAAAATCGAAAAGGAAAAAGTTATTTCAGGAACCGTCGTTATTCTTGAAGCAGATTTTTCCCCAACAGCATTAGCTCTTTTACTTATTTTAATTGATTTAGGTTGCATTATAGTCCCTCTCACCAGTTCTGTCGAATCGCAGAAAGAAGAATTTATTAAGATTGCAGAAGGTGAAGTTTTACTTAAATTAGATGATGACGATAATTTAAAAATATCAAAAATATCTCACAAAGCAACCCATGAGTTTATTAACAAATTAAAAAATAGGGGCCATCCTGGGCTTGTTTTATTTTCTTCTGGTTCTACAGGTAAAAGTAAAGCCTCATTAAGCGACTTTTCGGACATCCTCAGTAAGTTCAAAGTACCTCGGCATAGCTTACGTACAATAGCTTTTCTTCTTTTCGACCACATAGGTGGGATCAACACACTTCTTTATACCCTTTCTAATGCTGGTTGCGTTGTGGCCATAAACAATCGCACACCAGAAAACGTCTTACATGCAACGGATAAATATAAAGTTGAGTTATTACCAACATCTCCAACATTTATAAACCTTATCTTACTTAGCGAAGCGTATAAAAAATATCATCTATCATCACTTAAAACTGTAACCTATGGGACCGAACCTATGCCCGAGACCACTTTAAAAAGGTTTCACGAGCTATTTCCTAAAATTCAACTAAAACAAACTTATGGTCTTTCAGAATTGGGTATTTTGCGTTCAAAGTCAAAGAGATCAGACTCGCTATGGGTAAAGGTTGGTGGTGAGGATTTTCAAACTCGCGTTGTTGATGGACTTCTAGAGATTAAAGCTAAATCAGCCATGCTTGGATATCTTAACGCCCCAAGCCCTTTTACTGATGATGGCTGGTTTAAAACTGGCGACTCCGTATTAACCGATGGGGAATATATTAAAATACTTGGGCGACAATCGGAAATCATAAATGTGGGTGGCGAAAAAGTTTATCCAACAGAAGTGGAGAGCGTTATTCACGAAATAGATAATATTGCCGAAGTCACCGTTTTTGGAAAAAAAAATGCAATCACAGGAAATATGGTTTGCGCAAAAATCAGACTAGAGAATCCAACTGATGCAAAAGAATTTTCAAAAATGTTAAAAAAGTTTTGCCGTACAAGGCTTCAAGCATTTAAAGTTCCTGTGAAAATTGAAATCGTAGAACAAAAACAGTACAGCAAAAGGTTTAAAAAAATAAAACTACAAGGATAGATCAAGTGAACAAAAAAACCTTAAAAAGAGCCGTCATAAAAAACCTTTGGCCACTTTTATACAAAACTAGATGCCACCTCATTTCGCGTCCCTTTTATTCTGGAATAGGTAGTATTTTAATGTTTCATAGAGTTTGCCCAAGTGACGAAAGAATTAGAATTCAAGGAAATTCGGGCATGGAGGTTACACCTCAGTACCTTGAAAGTTTAATACAATACCTTATAAAGCTAAATTACAAGATTATTTCATTAGACTCTGTATATGAGCGCCTAAAGAAAGGGCATGAGGGGAGTAAATTTATTGCATTTACTTTCGATGATGGTTATTACGATAATTATCTCTATGCTTTTCCAATTTTAAAAAAATATAACATTCCTTTTACTATATACGTAGCAACAAACTATCCAGATGGTCTCCTAACTCCCTGGTGGTATCCACTAGAAGAGTTAATTTTAAAAAATCATCTTCTAGAATTCAAAGAAGATGGACAGTTTCAAAAATTTTTTTGCAAAAGACTCCCCGATAAAGAAATTGCTTTTCAAAATATACGGGCCCTACTAATGGGAGGTCCTTATGCAGACCTTCTATCGAGAGTTAAGAGCTTCTTCGACTCCTTTAATATTGATTTGTACGAAGCCACTAAAGGATACATGTTAAGTTGGGAACAAATAAAAGAACTTAACCGCGATGAGATAGTTACTTTTGGTGCACATACGGTAAACCACCTTGCCCTAAATAGACTTTCTAAAAAAAATGCTTCCGAAGAAATACTTAATTCTAAACAACGACTAGAATCAGAACTGCAAAATAAAGTCGACCATTTTTCATACCCGTTTGGCTCATCAGAAGAAGTAAACGAAAGGGAGTTCTCTATTGCGAAGCAATGTGGGTTTAAAACATCCACAACGGCTCGATGGGGAAATGTTTTTAAAAAACATAAAGATCACCAAGAATGCTTACCTAGAATTCACGTAAGCGAAAAAAGAGACTTATACGATATTAACCTTTTAAGCTTATCTATTAATGGAGTAATCCCATGTATGGTTAATAAGTTTAAGCGCGTTGTTACAATCTAAAAAAATTATAGGAACAGAAATAGCGTATGCCAAAATTTAAAGAAATTCAGGTTGGAGATTCTGCCTCAATGGAACGAATTATAAGTCTAGAAGATATTGAAGGCTTTTCAAATTTAACCGGTGATAAAAACCCTCTACATATTGATCAGAGTTTTGCCGAAAAGGCAAAATTTGGAGCACGTGTTGCACATGGAATGTTAACTTCTTCATTTGTTTCGACCCTAATTGGAATGACCCTGCCTGGAGAGGGATCTATAATAACAAATATTAGCTTAGACTTTAGAAAACCGGTATTTATTGGTGACTCAATATGTACAACTATTGAAGTTATAAAAAAAATAGACCTATCTAAACAAGTCCTTATAAAGCTTTCAGTATGTAATCAACATTCTAAGGCTGTAATTAGTGGAACTGCCAAAGCAATTTGCCAAGAATGAAATTTTTTTCTAATTATAAAGTGAAGTTTCGTCCAATCATTTAGAAAAATACTGCGATATGTAGATGCCTAAGTGAAACCATGTTTTTAAAAAAAAGTTTGGCTGAGGGGAAATTAGTTCTTAGTTATCTTTGACTTAGCCCTTATCTAACTTCTTTTCATACTTTTCTAAACCATTGAAGTGATAGCGACGATCTGATAAAGTAATGCTTTGATATAGTGTAAAACTCATATAACGCCTACTTTTGCGGTCATTCTTTTCAAAAGAAATATGCGTATGAGACTAGAGACATAAACCTAGAAAATCTTATATGATTAAAAATATACTACTTATCGATGTAGAATACGATCGAGCCAAAAATAGCAAAAGCCAACTACAAACTCGATGGAGCCATCATCCTATAGGCTTGATGTACATTGCTACGGCCGTAGAAAAAGTTTTCAAAGATGTAAATTTTGAAATCCTCCATACTGTAACCTGTACAAACGCAAAAGAATCAATTGAATCTCTGTTGGCTAATTTTAAACCAGACCTAGTTGGCCTTCGATCGCTTAATATTTTTCAAGATCAATTCCATGAAGTTGCTGAACTGATCAGAAATAAAGCTCCTGATACTTTTATAATTGGTGGCGGACCCTATCCTTCGTCATCTTACAAGAGAATAGTTGAGGAACGAGTTGTTGACCTAGCAGTTATTGGCGAAGGAGAAAGGACGTTTGTGGACCTTGTTTCATGGCTTCGAAGCCATGATGTTCTACCAGAAGATATTAGCGGAACTGCTGTTTTGAAAAATGGGGAGTGCAAGGTAAATGACGCTCGTCCAATAATTGAAAATTTGGATGAATTACCAATTCCTAATTATGATCTTATAAACGTAAATGATTATGAAGGAATTTCAAATTTGGCATTTCAAGAAGCCGATAAAAGTGCTTTCATGGAAACATCGAGAGGTTGCACCTATAAGTGTTATTACTGTCATGCGGCACTAAGTAAAACTGTACGACGCCGATCACCTTATTTGGTTCTTGAGGAATTGGCACTCCATTACAATAAACGAGGTATAAGAGATTTTGTTTTCGTCGATGATATTTTTAATGTCCCTAAGGCTACGGCCAAAGAGATCCTTCGAATGATTATTAAGCGCTTTCCAGGAATTCGTCTTAATTTTTCAAATGGCTTAAGAGCGGATGAACTTGACGATGAAATTCTAGAACTTTTGGAAGAAGCAGGTACAGTCCATATGGCTTTAGCTGTTGAAACAGCTATCCCAAGACTCCAAAAATTAATTGTAAAAAATCTTAGGATGGAAAAAGCAAAAACGATGATTGACAAAGCCTCTCGCCGTTTCATTGTATGTACCTTCTTTATGGTAGGGTTCCCAACAGAAACAATTGAAGAAGCTAAGGAAACCGTTAATTTTGCTAGAGACTTAACGTATCTATCACAACCCGTTCTAAATATTGTTCGTATTTATCCAGGAACTCCTCTTTTTGATGCATTGGACCCTACCCCGGAACAAGCAAGATTAATCGATGAGCAAGCTTCGGCAAACCCAACAGTTAAAGCTACTGATGATCCCAGTTTTTATGGCGATTTTTTCTCAAGAGAAAAAGTTCCTATGGTCGGAAAGGATATTACAGCTATTAGACTACAATGGATGAGACATGTCTTGCTTAATAAGGAGAGGATTCGCAACAGCTACAATGTCCAAAGAAAGTTCTTTAATGAAGATCAAATTATTCACTTCAACAAAAACTTTTTTGATAATCCCGAATTTAAAAAACCAGAACTTGATAAGTTGCTGGGTAAAAATAGAAAAATTACCAGCAAATCAAACGAGTCCTTATCTCCACCAGTTATGGAATTACAGCCGTAAATATTATCTTGCGCAAACCGAAATTCACTCAATCAAAAATCTCTTATTTGGACGGCATAGGTTTTATTTAGCCTCAATTCAATTTATACAGTTTCCTTCCTTGCAATCAAGTGACACAAAGCTAAATATACTTTTTTATTCTTTGAACTCTTATTTTCTTTCCCAATTAACAGAAAGCTCATCCTTGTTTATTTTTTTAACTTAAAACTATGGCTACTGTAAAAAAAGTTTTAAAAGAAGATTTTGATCTAATTTATCCTCTACTCGAACAATTAAACAGTTCTCAAATCAAAAAGGATCAATGGAAGAAGTTGTTCGTTAACCATTGGTGCGCTGAAACAGATTATTTTGGTTATGTTTTAATTGAAAAAAATAATGCTGTTGGTTTTTTAGGGCTAATGTTTAGCAGCTTTATAGCTAACCATAAAAAATACAATTTTTGTAATTTTACAAGCTGGGTTGTTGATGAAGAGCATCGGAATGAAAGCATAAAACTTTTACTCCCTGTTTTAAAAATAAAGGATTGTACATTGACAAGCCATACCATGTCTTCTGACACATACTTTATTTTCAAGAAACTAGGTTTTTCTGACCTTGAAGATACGCTAGTTATTATACCTCCACTCCCTACTCTTCAAAAGACCAAAGAAAAATGCCAAGTCACAATAAACAATCACACCATCACAAGCATTTTAAATGAGAACGATTTAAAAATTTACAACGACCACTCTCCCCTAAATGTCAACTTCATCCTTGCACAAACTAAACAGGATTATAGTTTAATAATAGCCAGTAGGCCCATCAAAAAAAATCTCCCCTTTGCTCATCTACACTATATAAGTAATTTAAAAATATTTCTGGAATGCGTTCATAAAATTCGACTCAAGGCCTGTATTAAGCTAAAGGTTTCGGCTCTATTAGTTGACAAAAGATATTTAAACGGAATAAAAATTCCACAAACCTGGGAATACTTACTGCCTCATCCAAGGTTATATAAATCAGATCATCTAACTAAAAAGGACATAACAACATTATATTCAGAAATGGTTCTTTTAAACCTTTAAAGATCTATATTTTTGGTTTACTTAAAATATTCCTAAAACCTATCAAACGTGGAAACTTTTAATAAAAAATCTAAGGACCCAAAGTTATTAAAACAAAAAGCTATATTAATTGGTATTGAATTTTCTAACAATGGTTCTTCGCAACTATCCGACAACTTAAATGAGCTCAATGGACTGGCAGAAACTGCACATTACAATGTAGTGACAACAATTTCTCAAAAACTAACACGAATTAACCCTAAGTCCTTTATTGGAAAGGGCAAGGTAGAAGAAGTCGCCCAACTTAGCCGGCAGTTCTCCGCAGATATTGTTATTTTCGATGAAAACTTATCTCCCGCGCAGAATAGAAATCTAGAAAATATATTCCAATGCAGGGTAATTGACCGATCATGGCTCATACTAGAAATATTTGGTAATCACGCACGTACCCGCGAAGCGAAAGTGCAAGTAGAGTTAGCCAGCCTAAAGTACGCCCTACCAAGACTGACCAAAATGTGGGGCCATCTTTCCAGACAACGAGGTGGAATTGGAATGAAAGATGTTGGAGAAACCCAAATCCAACTAGATAGACGCCTGATTCGAGATAGGATCACAAAACTAGATCGCAAGCTAAAACAAATTGACCTTGAAAAAAAGACTCAAAGAAAAAATCGTCATAATATTTATAAGGTAGCTCTAGTGGGTTATACCAACGCGGGGAAATCGACTCTCATGAATCAATTAACGGGAGCTGAAACATTGGTAGCAAATAAATTATTTGCCACTTTAGACTCTACAATTCGAAAAATAAAGAAAAACTTTCCTTATCCCGTTGTGCTCTCAGATACCGTTGGACTAATCGATAAACTTCCTCATGACCTGATCGCATCTTTTAAAAGCACCTTGGATGAAGTGAGAAATGCAAATCTAATAATCAAGATGGTTGACATTAGCGATTCTAATGCGAAACGACAAATTGAAACTACCAATAACGTTGTCAATGAAATTGGTGTAGAAGATACTGATTCGCTTCTCGTTTTCAACAAAGTAGATAAAGTTAAAGATCCAGAAATTCTTGAATCAGAAATTCAAAGATACCCTGAAGCTCTAATGATTTCTAGTAAAAATGGAACTGGAATTGATTTATTGCAAAATGCAATAATCCGATGCTATGAAAACAAACTCGATTCTTATAAAATTGTCATTAACTACAAACAAGCCAAGCTTATTCAACAAATAAGAAAATGCGCCGTTATAGTTCAAACTGACTACGAAGATACACTTATTCGTTTGGACTTACGGTTACCGCCAGGAGGCAAAGAAAAAGTTCAAGAACTTCTTAAAGATAGCATTCAAGCAGACAAAAACTAAGCAAGGATTAGATCTTTTTAAAATTATTAAATAATAATCAGTTTAGCGTGATTTATCGCAATACGTTTTTTCCCATAAGTCTTTTTAAAAAATATATCTACCTTTAAATCATCTTCACTGCCATCTCTTTTTATAATGATTCCTGCTCCAAACTTTGGGTGCAAAACTTTTGTACCAATTGCATAAGAGACCTCTTGGTTTTCATTTACAAATGTAGTGGCTGGAATTTCATTCGCTCCATATTTAGTCTGCATTGACTTTTGATAAGAAGGTTCTTCCATTCGGGTCTTATTGGTTATTACATCGGAAGGAATTGCCATTAAAAACTGAGACGGTGGATAATTGAAAGTACTACCATATATCCTCCTCATTCTCGCATTACTAACACAAAGCTTCTTTTTAGCTCGAGTAATGCCCACATAACATAACCTTCTCTCCTCCTCATATTCTTCCGGATCAGACATCGAACTGGCATGAGGAAGCAGTCCATCTTCTAATCCAATAATATAAACTGAATCGTACTCCAACCCCTTGCATGTATGAAGAGTCATCATTTGCAAAACACCGCGGGAGTCATCTATTGAATCTGCATCAGAAACCAATGCCGTAGTATCTAAAAATTGTTGCAAGGTCTCCCCCTTCTCTTCTGATTGTTGAATCGCAGTATAGAGCTCGTTTAATATATCCATCCGGTCTCTACTTTCACGAGTGTCTTCATTTTTCAGCATAGCAGCATACCCCGTACGCTCAACAATCTCTTGAAAAAAATCAACTAATACAGCGTTCTCATGAAATGACCTTAGTCCATCTATTATTTCAAGAAAGTTTATAATCTTGTTCTTCGCTCCAGAAGTAATAACTCGAGAATGGCTAACCTGACGCAAACCCTCCATTAAAAAAATATTTTTATCTTCAGAATATTTTTCTACTTTGGCTAGTGAAGTCTTGCCAATCCCACGAGTAGGAACATTGATGATTCGGCGAAGCGAAACAGAATCTGCCGGATTAATAATCACCCGAACAAACGCAAGTATATCCTTAATTTCCTTACGTTCATAAAATCGAAACCCTCCGATCAAACGATATGGAATATCAGATCCTCTTAAAGCTTCTTCCATTGCGCGGGACTGTGCATTAGTTCGATAGAGAACCGCCATATTGTTAAACAAAACTCCTTCTTCCTGGTTATGCTGTAAAATAAATTCGCATACAGAACGAGCTTCATCATTTTCATCTTCAGCTCTATAGTAAACAATTGGCGTTCCCTTTTCATTCTGAGTCCAAAGAGTTTTTTCTTTACGGTTCCTATTTTCTGATACCACCCCAGCCGCCGCTTTAAGAATGACTTGGGTTGAACGATAATTTTCTTCTAGCTTAATTACGCGAGTATTTTGGAAATCCTTCTCAAAGTTTAAAATATTCTCAATATTAGCCCCTCGCCACCTGTAAATACTTTGATCATCATCTCCTACTGCGCAAACATTGCTATGTTTTGAAGCGAGCAAGCAAACTAATTTATATTGTGTCGCATTTGTGTCCTGAAATTCATCAACTAGAATTTGTTGAAACTGGTTACTATACCGTTCTAAAACCGTTTCTGATTCTTTGAAGAGGCGAACTGTCATAATTAGAAGATCATCAAAATCTAAAGCATTACTTTTTTTTAAATTATGTTGATATAAGGGATAAACTTCAGCCGCCTTCATTTTTGCACCAAAAGGGAAGTTATCTGAATCAATATCATTCGCTAAAATAAAATCGTTTTTAAAACCGCTAATATGGTTTAACAAGGTCTTGGGAGGAAATGCTTCAGCTTCGATATCAATTGACTTCATGCATTGCTTTATTAAAGATAACTGGTCACTTGAATCATAAATAACAAATTCCTGAGAGTAGTCCAATTCATTAATATGTCTTCTAAGGAGTCGAAGGCAAAAGGAGTGGAAAGTACCAATCCAAGGAGAAGACAAACCATCTCCGGAAAGCATCTTAAAAACACGCTGTTTCATTTCACCGGCAGCCTTATTGGTAAAAGTAATGGCAAGAATACTATCCGGATTTATTCCTTGGTGGATCAGATTCGCAATTCTAGATGTAATCACTCGCGTCTTGCCCGAGCCGGCGCCAGCGACAACTAATAAAGGTCCCTTATCATGTTGGACTGCTTCTAATTGTTGAGGGTTTAGCGACTCAAGGTCCATGTAATGAATCTATTCTTAAAAAAGTTTTCAGAAAAAAGAATGGCGCTCTTTCGAATATGCCGAAAAAAACGCCATTCAATAATTGACCCAACTTACATTGTTTTTGAGTTAAGGGGAAGGTTAAACTTCATTTCCACCTAACTCAATTATTTAGCTCATCGTATTTTCTGAAAATGGTTTTAGGATAGCTTCTAGCGTTATAGTTTTTCCTTCACGCACCAGCTTAATAGAAATTTCTTTTCCGGCAGGTGTATATACTACCTCTTTCGGAAGTTTTCTTGAATTATTAATAGTGTGACCATCGAACTCTACAATTACATCGTTCATTTTTAATCCCGCTTTATAAGCAGGACTATCAACAACTACCTCCCTAACAAGAGACCCTTGATCGACACCTAATTTTAGAGACTCTTTATCAGCTAGGGTAATATCTTGCACAGATACACCAAGCCAACTTCGTGTTACCTTTCCGGTAGCCTTAAGTTCGGGTATTAATTTTTTTGCCAAGTCTACGGGAAGTGAAAAGCCAAGTCCCTGACCCATCTGCATTACAGCAGTATTGATACCAACTACCTCACCGTAGGTGTTAATGAGAGGACCACCACTATTACCTGGGTTGATTGGTGTATCAGTTTGGATAAAATCGTCATATGGTGTCGCACCAAGTGATCTACCTTTTGCACTAACTATCCCGACCGTGACCGTTAAATCGAGTCCAAATGGACTTCCAATAGCCATCACCCAATCTCCTGGTTTTAAATCTTTAGAGTGCCCTAGAGGTATTACTGGAAGGGGGTTAGGAGAATCAATTTTTATTAGAGCCAAGTCTGCCACTCTATCCATTCCAATTATTTTTCCCTTAAATAGTCCACCAGTTGATAGTGCAATTTGTACAGAATCTGAATTTTCTATTACATGAGCATTGGTCAAAATATAACCATCTTTATGGATTATGAACCCTGAACCCTCTCCTCTTTGTCGAAATTCTTTTGATCCATGCGGATTCATTTTTGGAGGTGTCATACGAGGCATGCCGTTCCGAAAGTTACCATATGCCTTTGTAATTTTTTTCATTGGTTTTACATTAACTACTGCAGGACTAAGTTTTTCAGCCAAACCACGAAAAAGTGTCCCACCAGCGGGAGAAACATCTACATTGGAAATAGTTGTTTTTTCAGTCCATATTTTATCAACACTGGCTACGCCATAACCTGACATGAAAAAAACTGCTGTAATAGTGGTTGCCAGCAATGCGCCCTTCTTAATCCAATAACTTGAATTTTTCATATATTTTTCCTTAATTAAAATTATGCAGAAATATTTTTAGCATAGAGAAAGAATAACATTCGTATTCTACTTCTAAGTTAACAGAGAATTAAAGTTAGATTAATTTTTTTTGATTAAGAAAATTTTATGAATAGAAAAACTAGGACGTTAATTTTTTTGGGCTTGAAACTATTTAGGACTACTAAATATAGGATAGATAAGCTTAAAAAATTTAAACTAGGTGCTCCCAAACAACTGAGGCAAGAGCCTCTGTAAAAAGAGGTGATTGATTTAATGACTCTGTACGAAAGAGTTGCAGATTTTTTGATTTTGCGTACTCGGAAAATTCAATATCAATATCATATAAAATTTCAACATGATCTGACACAAAACCAACTGGAAACATCAATACTGGCTTTGAGCCAATTCGAGCAATTCGGTCTAGAACACTCTCTACGGTGGGGCCAAGCCAAGGCACTGGGATCATGCCCTGACTTTGATAAGCTTGGAACCAACGAAAAGGTTTAATTCTTTCTACGATAGCCTTCACAGTACTATCGTATTCTTTATCATAAAAATCACCTTGTTCAAGTGATTCTGCAGGAATGCTATGAACAGTAAAAACTGTATGAACTTGTTCGTATCCAAGCGAGTGTATTTTATCCATTGCTATATTGTATTTTTCAACAAAGGCATCTATGAGGCTAGGCTGATTCGCCCAACTTCCTATCAATTGGACTGGGGGAAGGCCACCTTTTGAATTTTTTTCTAGAGCGTCATTAAATGCATTGAAATAAAGCTTTGTACTCCAAGTGCTATATTGAGGGGCGAGGCATAAGGCAAGGATCTTTTCTACCCTGTCTTCCAACATTTGTTTGACCACATCTAGAATAAAAGGATCCCAGTTTCTCATACCAATATACACCTTGAAATTTCCTCCATTCTGATTGAGAAACTTCTCTAACTCATCAGCTTGACCCTGAGTAATTTCAAGTAATGGGGAACTTCCGCCAATAGCTTCATATCTTTCTCGTATTACCTGAATTACTTCAGGGGAAGAATCTGTGCCACCGCGAATCTTTTTAAGATAGAGAGGAATGTCATCGACACTAGTGGGAGCGCCGTGAGCCATAAGAAAAATTGCTGTCTTGCCAGCGGATAGAGAGCTCTTACTCATACTGATATTCGTGCACCATATCAACTACTGCTTTAACATGATCTACTGGGGTGTGTTGCAAAATTCCATGCCCCAGATTGAAGATATGCCCAGGGCGACCACCCGCTCGTTTCATAATATCATGAACTCTTTCGCGGATAACTGGTATGGGGGCAAATAGGAGCGTAGGATCAAGATTGCCCTGTATGGAACGATCATGTCCAATTTTTTCCCAAGCATCATCTATATTAATTCTCCAATCAAAGCTAACCACATCTCCACCAGCCTGAGAAACCTTATCTAGTAGCGTTGATGTCCCTGTGGTAAAGTTTATTATAGGGACATCGGTTTCTTTTAACTTGCTAATAATCCTTCGTGTATAGGGCATAATGTATTTTTCATAATCTTGAGGACTCATACAACCTACCCAGCTATCAAAAATCTGCAACGCCTGAGCTCCTGCTTTAACCTGCATTTTTAGATAGTCAACTAGCATGGTGCATACCTTATCCATAAGTAAACCCCACAATTCTGGAGTTTCAAACATCATGAGTTTAGTTGTAGTAAAGTCTCTTGATTTACCACCTTCTATCATATAGCTGCATAGAGTAAAGGGCGCTCCCGCAAACCCTATTAATGGCATTTTCCCAGAAATCTCTTTTCGTACCTGACGAATCGCATCGCCAACAAATCCTAGATCCTCTTCTGCATTAACAGGACGTAACTTTTCAATATCTTTTTGGTTTTTAACCGGACGTGGAATGACTGGGCCGTCTCCAGCTGTGAATTCCAATCCAGTACCCATAGGCTCCAATGGCAAAAGAATATCCGCAAAGATAATCGCTGCATCAACTCCCAGAACGTCCAGTGGTTGCAATGTGACCTCTGTAGCTAGTTCTGGGTTTTTGCACAGATCCAAAAAAGAGTATTTTTCTTTTAGGTCTCTGTAAGCTTTCATATAACGCCCAGCTTGGCGCATAAACCATATAGGCGTTACATCAGTTAACTCACCTCGGCAGGCCTTTAGAAATCTAAATTCGTTATCTTCTATCATAATTTTTAAAATGTTTTTGGGGTGTGAAATAACCGATAGATTATAGGTAGGTGAGGAACGATAATCAATCGCTTTATTATTAATCTTTCCATTAACGATAATGCTTTTGTACAAGGTTTATCTCATTTTTAACTATATCCTCTTCCTCATTTTTTAAGCTTTTATTTAGTATAGGTAACGCTTTTTTACCTAGTAGTTCTCCCAATGCCCAGACGACATGAGCGCGGATGAGTGGTTCATAGTCAGAAAGTGCATTAATTAGAGGACTAATCGCAGAAGGATCGTCTGAATTTCCAAGAGCCACAGCAACATTTCTCAATAGACCTCTTCGCTTTGTCCTCTTGACCGGACTATTTTTAAAACGCTTTCTAAAAGCCTTATCATCTAAGCGTATCAACTCAATAAGCTGAAAGGAGTCACCGCTAGCACTAAATGACTTTTCATCCGCCTTTACAGCAAAAGAATTCCAAGGACAAACAATCTGACAATCATCGCAACCATAAATATGGTTGCCCATGGCCTTCCGGAATTCAACTGGGATAACCCCCTTAAATTCAATTGTTAAATAGGAAATACACTTTCGAGAATCTAAGATATAAGGGGCAACTATGGCCTTAGTAGGACAAATATCTATACAACTGTCACAAGTACCACATTTATCCAACGATGGTTCTGAAACTTTAAGGATAGCGTCTATCAGAATTTCAGAAATAAAATAATACGAGCCTACATGCTCTGTTATCAAATTGGTATGTTTACCTATCCAACCCAAACCTGCATTTTGAGCTAATGGCTTTTCCAAAATAGGACCAGTATCAATGTAAATTTTTGTCTGACACCCCTCAAATTCTTCTCTAATTTTTTTCTCTAATTTTTGATGCCTTTCGATCAATACTTCATGATAATCTTCATTAAGAGCATAAAGAGAAATGTCTCCCTCTTCTTTTTTATTAACAAAGCCCATGTCCTTTTCTTCAGTCAAATAGTTTGTTCTTAAACAAATAACTGATTGAACTCCAGAAAGAACTTTATCTAAACTAGAGCGTTTTTCAACATTACGATGCATATAAGACATTTCACCTTGATAATCTAAATTTAACCACTCCTTATAATTTTCAATAGACTTGGGAGGTAAGCATCTTGTTACTCCAAAATCATCAAAACCCAATTCTTTAGCAAAGTTCTCTATACGTAAAGTTTTTTCATTTATTAAGGACATTTCTAATACTCTAAAGTTTGATTTTATGGTCGTGGACTTTGATTTATAATCTTATTATAATTTAACTGTCCAGGTATATTCCCCTCAATTTTACAACTCTATATAGATTTAGGAAATAAACCCATGAATAAAACCGGATATATTTTTCACCCTCAATATCTTAAACATAATACCGAATCTCATCCAGAAAATTCTGGAAGATTAGATGCCATACAAAAAACAATGGAATTATCAAATATATACTCTCATTTGCATTTTCCAGAACCTCGACGTGCCACGGATAATGAACTTGCTGAAAACCACGACATAAATCATATTAAAAATGTTCGCGATAGTTGTCAGAATGGTGTGCAAAGTCTAGATGGAGATACTTTTATTTGTACCGACTCTTGGGACGCAGCTATTCTAAGTTCAGGAGCTGGCCTAACAGCTATTGACCAAATTATATCTGGTGAACTAGACAACGCTTTCGCTGCCGTGCGTCCACCAGGTCACCATGCTGAAAAAGATCGCGCTATGGGATTTTGTTTATTTAATAATGTGGCTATCGCGGCTCGATATGCAATAAAAAAACATAAACTTAACCGAGTATGTATTTTCGATTGGGATGTTCATCATGGAAATGGGACACAACATTCTTTCTATTCAAATTCGTTTGTCCATTATAGTAGTATCCACCAATACCCGTTTTATCCAGGTACTGGAGATAAAAATGAAACTGGTACCGGAGATGGATTGGGAACTACCCTCAATTTCCCCCTTAATGCTTTTGCTGGAGATTCGATCTATCTAGATATTATTCAAAATAAACTTATACCTGAAATTCAAAACTTCAAACCAGAATTAATTATTATTTCTGCAGGATTTGATGCACATGAAGATGACCCCCTTGGTCAGATGAAAGTCTCATCCGATTGCTATGGCCAGATGACCAAGATGATACTAAAAGTTGCTGATGAAGTTTGCGATGGGAGACTACTTTCAATGTTAGAGGGGGGCTATAATTACAAAGCTTTGGCTGATTCTGTTTATAAACATGTAAAAATTTTAGTAAATGGACAGGAATAATGTAACTTTTAAACCATAGCAAAAATATATTTGTGCTTCCCCCATAGTATTTTTAAAAAGTTTTGAACATTAAACTGATCAAACATGACTCTGCCTGGAGAAATTCAAAATAGTCGAAGAATAATCATCCTTGCTCTAATAGTTGCTCTAGCTGTAGTTTTACATCGTCTGGACGCACTCATTCCTTTACCCAGCCCATGGATAAAACTCGGTCTCGCAAATGTGATGACTCTCGTCACACTTATATTTTTTGGTTTTCGTGATGCATTGACCGTGACTCTGTTAAGAGTAGTACTAGGCTCTATTATTGGTGGAACATTTCTAAGCCCTACATTTTTTTTAAGTCTATCTGGAGGAATAGCAACTGTCTTTACAATATATTGGGTATATCATCATGGGAAAAGTCCATTTAGCTTAGTAGGAGTAAGTGTTTTTGCTGCATACGCTCATACCCTATCAACTGTAACATGTATTTATTTTTTCTGGATCCAGCAAGAATTTTTCTTTAATCTTTTACCAATTTTTCTCACATTCACTCTTATCGCTGGAGTATTCACAGGAATTATAGGAAATTTTATCACAAAAAAATTGATAGAAAAACAAGTGGTATTAAAATAAATATTTAAAGCAACCATATTGTCTTTTATAAATATTATAAAAGGTCTTAAAGTGGCTTACAATCTTAAAAACCGAATTTTATAGGTTATAAAAAAATCTCTTTAAATAAATAGATGAAATGATTTTGAAAAAATGTTCAAGAAAACAAGCCTTTGAGAGTATATTGTTTTTTTAAACCTTACATATCACCTATCCTTTAAAATAATTTCAAGCGTCTAACTAGTTTCTGAACGGCGTCGGAAACCTCTTTCACACTGATACTCTCAATACACTCTGGCTTCTGATGCAAAGAGGGCTCGCATTCTTTAAAAAAACGTTGATTACAAGGTGAACATGGATAATTTCGAGTTACTATCTCCTGTTTGTTAATACCAATAAAAGGGCCTGTAGTAGCTGCCTGCCCTGGACCAAATATTCCTATCACTGGTGTGTCTACAAGCGAAGCCAAATGCAACAACCCACTATCATTACCAATAAAAAGTTGGCTTGCCTTTAGCAGTTGGGTAATCTCAAAAAGGTTAAATTTTATAACAGTGATTACATTTTCTGAAGAGCAAAACGAATTAATGTTTTTAAGTAATAATTTTTCTTCATTAGTCCCTAAAAGGAGAATCTTCACAGAGTAGGCTTTGATTAAATTTTGACAAAGTATACCAAACCGCTCTGCATGCCAAGCACGCTCAATTTTTGATGCGCCTGGATGAATGGTTATCACCATATCTTTTTTACTTATCCCCAATGCGCTGAGGGTCTTCTTTAACCCCTGTGAGGTATCTTTAGTCCACTTTGAATCATAACAGTCTGGGAGTGGCCCCGTACTCAAAGGAGAAATAATTTGGTGAAAGTATTTAACACGATGTAATGTTTTTTTTTCTTTTAGAGTCACAGGAATAGCTTGATTTAGCAATATTTGGCGCCCCTCAGTTTTATAGCCAATACGAAACTTTGCTCCCATAACCATCAACATCAATGCACTATGAAATGAATTAGGAAAAACAATCCCAATATCAAACTTATATTTTCTAAACCCCAGTGCATAGTTATACTGCTTGATGTAGCCATCTCCTTTATTTTTTGGGAACTGCAGAACGCTATCCACTAGCGTGCGATTATTTAATAACTGGCCCGTAGGAAATCTTACTATGGCAGTAATTCTGGCATTTGGATATATTTTACGTAAACTCTGAAGGGCTGGAAGAGCTAGCACCACATCGCCAATCCAACTGGGCATCCATAGCACGATATGGAATACTTTTTCTTTATTCAGCATAACTCTTCTTGAATAGATTTTTGAAGTTATACCAATTCAATTTTTTATTTTTCACGATAAATTTTTGCACCCAAACTACAAAGTTTTTTTTCTATACAAGAGTATCCGCGATCAATGTGGTAGATACGAGAAATAACTGACTTTCCTTTAGCCGCTAATGCAGCTAAAACTAGAGAGGCGCTCGCTCGCAAGTCCGTAGCCATAAGAGGGGCTCCACTTAATTCCTTAACTCCATTCACAACGGCTGTTTGTCCTTGTATAGTAACATCAGCCCCCATACGCTTTAATTCTGCCGCGTGCATAAACCTATTCTCAAATACAGTTTCAATGATAATACTTTGTCCTTGTGCAAGTGCCATTAAAGCCATAAACTGAGCTTGTAAGTCTGTCGCAAAACCTGGGTGAGGTTGGGTTTTTATATTAACTCCGTTCAATTGACCATCACCCACCACCCGAAGACTGGTTTCATTTTCTTCTACAACCAACCCAGCCTGTCTGAGTTTCATAGTCAAGGCTTCAACTTGTTGTGGTATACAATTGATAATCTTGACATCACCACTCGTAATTGCGGATGCGATCATATAGGTGCCAGTTTCAATTCTATCTGGAAGAATATCGCAATTAATAGGTTTTAATGACTGAACTCCCCGAATTGTTAAAAGGTCTGTACCATGGCCTTTAATTTTGGCTCCACATTGATTTAAAACATTTGCTAGAAATACTACTTCCGGTTCTTTAGCAACATTTTCAAGAACGGTTTCTCCATCAGCCAAAGTTGCAGCCATCATAAGGTTAGCAGTTCCTGTAACTGAAACTGTATCGAAATAATACCTTATTCCTAGAAGGCGCTTAACTTCACCATAAATATATCCCTGTTCAAGACGTATTTTCGCACCCATTTCTTCCAAGCCTCTTATATGAAGATCCAAAGGCCTTGCCCCTATAGCACACCCTCCCGGAAGTGAAACTTTAGCTTTACCAAGTCTAGCCAGAAGTGGACCCAGCACAAGACAAGACGCACGCATCTTAGAAACAAGATCATAAGGTGCCTCATAATTATTTATACCCGCTGAATCAAAAACAATACACCCATCATTAAACTCTTCAGTGCAGCCTCCCAGATCCTTTAGAAGATAAAGCATAGTAGTAACATCCCGGACTTGTGGTACTCCCCTAATTTTATTTTTTCCTGAGGTCAAAATCATTGCGGCCATAATCGGTAACGCTGCGTTCTTTGAGCCGCTAATCTCTACCTCACCTGCGAGGCGTCCCCCCCCTTCTATAATAAACTTATCCATTTATTTCTTCCTCGCCGAAACAATACGGTCATAGCCACTATAATCCTTAGTTACTTTAATCTCTTCATAGTCAGATGCGCCGTAAAACAAACTAGTTACGTCCTCAGCTTGTTTTTCTCCAATTTCAAAGACAATCGCACCTCCTTTTTTTAAATAATTCAAAGCCTCTGGAATAATTTGCTTATAAAAATCTAACCCATCATATCCTCCATCAAGAGCACTCTGGGGTTCAAAGTCAATCACGTCAGGCATCAGATCATTTAAGCATGATGTCCGAATATAAGGTGGATTAGATACGATACAATCATAAAGCTCTGTAGGTATCTCTGAGAATATATCACTTTGAACAAAATTAATTTTATCAGTTACGCTATGCCTTTCAGCATTTAATCTAGCCACGTTCAAAGCTTCTAAAAATTGGTCAGTCGCTGTCACTCGACAATTAGGAATTTCCAGAGCTGCTACCACCGCAATAGCTCCTGATCCTGTTCCGATCTCTAATAAACGTGATGACAATTCAATTGTGTTTTTAACATTTAACGATAATAAGATCTCAACAAGAGTTTCTGTTTCTGGCCGGGGAATAAGGACGTCAGGGGTGATTTTAAAATCTAAAGACCAAAACTCCTTGCGCTCTAGAATATGAGCTACAGGTTCTCGGAGAACACGGCGGGCTAAAAAGTTACGTAAAATAGTTTTTTCAAAATCTGTAAGAATACGGTCTGGCCTAAGATAAATTTCTTCACGACATAAGTTTAAGGCACCAGCAAAAAGCACTTCTGCTTCCATGCGTGGAGAATCAATTCCCGCCTCGCTTAGGTAGTTTATTGACCAATCAAGAAATTCTTTCATTGATTATCTGCTTCAACCTGTAACCTTATATTCATCAGGCCAAAAGCTAGTTACCGTGCTTAAGAGCTTCTGCTTGATAATAAACTGTAAGCGCATCAATAATTTCACTAAGATCGCCCTGAAGAACCAAAGTTAGTTTATGCAAAGTCAAGCCTATGCGATGGTCTGTCACTCGTTCTTGGGAAAAGTTATAAGTTCGAATGCGCCCACTCCTGTCTCCTGACCCAACCTGCTCTTTCCGCTCACGGGCTAATTCTTCCTGCTGTTTATTCTGTTCAAGGTCGTATAGTCGAGCACGAAGAACCTTCATGGCTTTATCTTTATTTTTGTGTTGAGACTTCTCATCTTGACATGTAACTGTCAAGTCACTTGGAATATGGGTAATACGAACTGCCGAATCCGTAGTATTAACGCTTTGACCTCCTGGGCCTGAGGATCGGAATACATCAATTTTTAAATCAGATGGATTGATTTTGATATCAACATCATCAACCTGAGGCATAATAGCGACAGTTACTGCCGAAGTATGAACTCTACCCTGAGTTTCTGTTTCTGGGACTCGCTGCACTCGGTGAGTTCCACCCTCATATTTTAATTTACTATATACTCCCTTACCCTCGATATTAAATATAACCTCCTTGAACCCACCTTTACCGGTCTCACTTTGGCTTAGGATTTCGGATCTCCATTTCTTCGTTTCTGCATAACGGGTATACATACGAAATAAATCTAGAGCGAATAGTGAAGCCTCTTCGCCGCCTGTTCCTGCACGAATCTCCATTATGACACTTCGTTCATCTCGTGGGTCACGTGGTAAAATCATTATTTTAATTTTTTGTTCCACTACTACCATTTGTTTTCTAAGATCAATAATTTCCTCACGTGCCATAGTTAAAATTTCTTCATCTATATCCTCTTCCAAAATTTTCTGATTATTTTCCAGTTCATTCTGAATTTTTTTATATACACGATATTCTGCCACAACAGGGGCTAATTCGGAATGTTCGCGAGCATATTGCTGGAACTCTTGCTGCCTAGCAATAACCTTGGGATCACTCATCTGATCATTTAAGTGGTTATATCGTTTTTCTACTTCTTCCAACTTGGTAAACATAAGAATATAAATTTAAAAAAGGAGGGGTCTTACTGGTGATATTTAATGGTTTAAAAACCTAGAGTGGGCAGTACTAATGAAAGGAAGTTATTCAGGGACAGCCGGTTCTTCTGATTGCTGAGTTTTATTCTTACCATACTTGCGGTTGAATTTTTCAATTCTTCCGGCAGTATCAATAAGTTTTTGTTTGCCGGTATAAAATGGGTGGCAGTTGGAACAAATATCAATATGCATATCTTTTACCGTTGAATGGATCTGAGCCTCATTTCCACACGCACATCGGATTTTAGTTTCAAAGTAATCTGGGTGTATATCTGTCTTCATAGTTCCTAATATATTCTTAACACTTTATGAGTTCATGGTCGACATAAACTCAGCGTTCGTTTCTGTTTCCTTAATCTTCTGCAGGAGAAGGTCCATAGTATCATGAATGCCCATAGGCAGCAAAACCTTTCTTAGAAGCCATATTCTCTGCAAATCTTCTGGTGGTAGTAATAGCTCTTCTTTGCGCGTTCCAGAACGGTTAATGTCAATAGAAGGAAAGGTTCTTTTATCTGCTAGTTTTCTATCAAGAACAATTTCAAGGTTGCCTGTACCCTTAAATTCCTCAAAAATAACATCGTCCATCCTGCTGCCAGTGTCGATAAGTGCGGTTGCAATAATTGTTAAGCTTCCTCCTTCTTCTAAATTTCGAGCAGCGCCAAAAAATCGTTTTGGGCGTTGTAATGCGTTTGAGTCAACACCACCTGAAAGAATTTTACCGCTTGGAGGAACGATAGCGTTATAAGCCCTAGCTAGTCTTGTAATACTATCCAAAAGAATTACTACATCTCGCTTATGCTCGACTAGTCTCTTAGCTTTTTCAATCACCATTTCTGCAACTTGCACATGCCTTTGAGCCGGCTCATCAAAAGTAGAGCTGATGACTTCTCCTTTAACTGATCGACTCATGTCGGTGACTTCTTCTGGTCTCTCGTCAATAAGCAAAACAATTAGAACAACTTCGGGGAAATTTGTACTGATACTATTTGCGACTGACTGGAGAAGCATAGTTTTACCAGTCCTTGGTGGAGCTACAATCAATCCGCGCTGACCTTTACCAATCGGTGTCATTAAGTCCATAATACGTGCGCTATAATCCTTACCATTCGGAGTTTCCAAACGCAAACGTTCTGATGGATAAAGAGGGGTTAGGTTATCAAATAGAAGTTTTTCTTTTGTTTTCCCTGGGTTTTCAAAGTTAATTGCCTCTACTTTTAGCAAAGCAAAGTAACGCTCACTTTCCTTAGGTGGGCGAATATGCCCAGAAATCGTGTCTCCAGTTCGCATATCGAATTTACGAATTTGTGATGGCGATACGTAAATATCATCTGGGCCTGGCAAATAATTGTAGGTTGGTGCCCTTAGGAAACCAAACCCATCAGGCAAAATCTCCAAAACTCCCTGCCCAAACATCAATCCATCTTTTTCCGTATTGGCTTCAAGAATTTTAAAGATTAAATCCTGCTTGCGCAGACTACTGTGTCCTTGGATTTTAAGATCTTTTGCTATGTTGGTGAGTTCAGAAATAGTCTTGGATTTTAAGTCTTCAATATTCATACCTGTATCTTTTATTATGATGGATTAATTAATGGGTTGGGTGATAGATCTCATTGGATGGTTCTCGTACAGTTTTATCTAAAAACTAGGGGAATATAGATTTTTACTCTCTTCATTGTATATGTACTCATCAATTTTTTAGTTTGTATAAATTAAGAGGGAAACACCTTAGTGCGTTAACTCTTTAGAATGAATTTGGGATTTAAATTTGAAGGATTCTTAGGATTCTCTATCAACCTATCGGTTGACTCTTTAATTGTCAATAGTTTTTTTACGCTCTCAATACTTTTTTTGTCAAAGCAACTAAGGCCAAGAAAACCCGCCGCCAATACCACCCATTAATTTAATTCTAACGGACCAGCATACTCTTATGAGATACCCATTTGATTAAGTTTTTTCTATAATTTTGTCTTTTTTAGTTATTTTTATAATATTCCTAAAAATATGCGGTAAATAACAACCGCCTAATGATCGTTCTATTCTTACAAATCTAAAGAACTTCATGATATATTCAGTAATAATGTTAGAAAAAAGAGAATAAATTCTAGTCCTTTAGTTAGAGAGAATTTATGTAATGCCAATAAGTGGATTCAGCGCATCACAGTCACCTTTCGAAACTAGCCGTTCAGTTGCCAAACACTTTAGAAAATGCTAGATATCATTTTGAAAACCATTGGAAGACTTACCAATAATTAAATTTTTAGAAACTACTTAAATCAATTTATAAAAAGCTAAAAAACGTTTATGGCAAACAACAATAATGCACGAGACGATACCGATCAATGCGAAAAATGCCTTCCCGCATTTTGTTGCAATTATTTTGCGTTTGGAATAGATGAACCCGAAGATCGGAAAGACTACGAAAGCTTGTTGTGGAAACTTGCACACGAAAAGACATCAATTTATGTTTACCGAAACCAATGGTACATAATGATCCATGCTCGTTGTAATTTTTTAACTCCCGATAATAAGTGTGGGATCTATGAAACCCGACCTTATCTTTGCAAAGAACACAGTGTAGAAAACTGTGAATACACAGGTGATGACTATGGGTTCAGCCAACACTTTAAGAGTTATGACGACCTACTTGAATATATCAAAGAGAACACAAATTTTAGGTTTAAACAGGACCCAACAGGAGTAAGCCCAAACTGCGTGTGAAAATTTTAAGGCTGGATCATTTTTCTCTCTGAAGGTTCCTCACGAACTCAAATTTTATATTTTACTATTTTTTATTCGTTGAATCCTTGGGGTTAGTCTTCTTTTTTTTACCACTTCCACTTTTTTCATCAACTGTTTTCTTTTTAGTTGCCGGGGTTACCTTTTTTTTCTCACCATCAGATTTTTTACCAGCTGATTTAGCAGTAAGCGTCTTGGTGGAAGCTTTTTTATCCTTTTTCACATCATCTGTTTTTTGATCAACTGTTTTCTTTTTGTTAGGAGCCCCTTCTACCTTTTTTTTATCCTTTAAAGGTGTATCACCTTCGCGATCTACCAATTCAATAAATGCCATGGGGGCATCATCTCCCAGTCGGTGTCCTAATTTAATAACTCGAGTATATCCACCTGGCCGATTCGCATATCTTTCAGAAAGAGGACCAAATATTTTTTTAAGAGAACTCCTATCAGCAACTAGTTTTAAAGCATGGCGACGAGCATGCAATGTCCCTTTTTTCCCAAGCGTGATGGTTTTTTCTACCTTACCTCGCAACTCCTTAGCTTTTGCTAAGGTTGTACGAATTCGCTCTTTATCAATTAGGGCGGTTACCATATTGCGAAATAGTGCCTTTCGGTGGGCTGATGTCCGCCCAAGTCTTCTACCTGCTTTTAAATGCCGCATGATCGTGAGTTACCTCTAGTTAATATTATCTTTGTATCTGTCACAGTTCGACATCTACTTCTACTTCGACTTCTTTTTTCTTTCTTGCTTGCGCAATCTGTTTTATATCTTCCGCGTCTAGCTTTACTCCAAAATGCAACCCCATTTCATCTAAGATTTCTTTAATTTCATTCAGAGATTTACGGCCAAAGTTTCTTGTTCTCAGCATTTCCCCATCACTTTTTTGAACCAGCTCGGCAATACTTTGAATATTTGCATTTTTTAAGCAGTTATATGACCGGACAGAGAGTTCCAGTTCTTCAACGCTCTTCGCCAAGTTAGTCCACATTTTTAATTTCTCTTGGTCAACTTGCGGTTGGACAGCTTCTGGCTCTTCATCAAAGTTTATAAAAACCTGCATATGGTCCTTAATAATTTTTGCACCATGCGCAACAGCATCTTCCGGGGTAATACCTCCGTTTGTCCATATTTCCATTACCAATAAATCGTAATCAGTGGATTGACCTACACGTGTATTCTCTATGTGATAACAAACCTTTTCAATCGGAGAGAAAATTGAATCGATTGGGATCATTTGAACTGATTCCCCTTCTATTTCTTGTTTTTCTGCAGAAACGTAGCCACGGCCTTTACGCACAACCAGTTCCGCATTAAGCGCACTGCCTTTGTCTAGCGTTGCGATTAGATGGTCCGGATTCAAAACTGTAACTTGCGGATCGGAAATAATGTCTTTGGCATATACCTTACCCGCGGTTTCTTGCTTTATATAAATTCTTTTTTCTGCCACCTCGTCAGGCAATACCAAATTAACCTGTTTGAGGTTAAGAATAATTTCAGTCACATCTTCCAGAACTCCTGGAATTGATGAAAATTCATGGAAAATCCCTTTAAACTCAACGGCAACAATCGCAGCTCCTTCTATAGAGGAGAGGAGCATCCGTCTAAGAGAGTTCCCAGTTGTAACCCCGTAACCCCTTTCGAATGGGCCGGCCGAAAACTTTCCATAATTTTCATTTTTTGTATCTTTCTCAAACTCTAAGCGTTTGGGTTTAACGATTCCTTGCGCGTTAAACATATATCCTCCGGTTTTTCAGGTGAACTAGCACCAAATGTAAGTTTTTAATATTTTTTAAGGTCGTGAAAATTCTTATCGTGAATAAAGCTCGACTATTAATTGCTCCTGAATTGGAATGGTAATATCTTCTCTCGCAGGAAGATCCTGAATAATTCCTTTCTTTGTCTCTATATCGAATACAAGCCAATGAGGGTGGTTTTGGTCTTTCATATTTTGCAATGCGGTCTTGATTGGGAACTTATCAATTTTTTTCTGAGCAGGTGCTATCTCATCTCCCTTGCTCAAGGTATAGGAAGGTATATTAACTTTCTTCCCATTAACCGTGAAATGATTATGTCGAACTAGTTGTCGAGCAGCATTTCTTGATGGGGCCAACCCCATTCTATAAATCACGTTATCCATACGCAACTCAAGTGCTTGTAGAAGGTTTTCACCTGCGATTCCTTTTTTACGCTCAGCATGAGCAAAGTAATTTCGGAAAGGCTTTTCTAACACACCATAAATTCTTTTTACTTTTTGCTTTTCGCGCAACTGGATACCGTATTCCGAGAATTTCTTACGACCTTGGCCGTGCTGTCCAGGTGCGTAACCACGCTTCTCGATTGCGCACTTTGCAGTTTCACATCTAAAACCTTTCAAAAATAATTTCATGCCCTCTCTACGGCATAAACGACAAACAGAACCTGTGTATCTTGCCAAGTTATTTATCTCCCAAATTGAAGATTGACATTAAACTCGCCTACGCTTTCGTGGCCGACAACCATTATGCGGCATTGGGGTTTTATCTCGGATAACCGTGACCTCCATTCCCGCATTTTGTAGGGCACGAATGGCCGATTCACGACCGGGACCTGGTCCTTTAACACAAACCTCGAGTTTTTTCATTCCCATATCTCGTGCCTTGATTACAGCTTTCTCTGCTGCAACCTGAGCAGCAAAAGGGGTGCTTTTTCTAGACCCTTTAAAACCTTGAACCCCTGCGCTAGACCAAGAAATAACATTACCTGATAAATCCGAGATCGTCACAAGCGTATTATTAAAAGTTGCCCGAATATGAGCAACCCCTAGTTCAGGAGCATTTTTAACCTTTTTTTTAGAAGGTTTTTTATCTTTTTCTGCTGCCATGATTCCTTACCTCTATTATTTTTTAGTACGAGCACCCACAGTTTTTTTCGGTCCCTTCCGACCTCGAGCATTGGTATGTGTTCGCTGACCGCGAACTGGAAGGCCTTTACGATGCCTTAAACCTCGGTATGAGCCAATATCCATCAACCGTTTCACATTCATGTTAATAGAACGACGAAGATCACCTTCCACCTCGTAGTCTTTGTCTACGACGGATCGGATACGCGAAATTTCATCCTCAGTAAGATCTTTCATACGAGTATTTTCATCAATCTTAGCTCGTTCAAGTATCTTAATAGAAGCAGACTTCCCAATTCCATAGACATATGTAAGAGCAATTACTGCTCTTTTATCTCTAGGAACATCTACACCCGAAATACGTCCCACAATTTCTCCTTTTCAAAAATGTATCGGGAAATTATCCCTGTTTTTGTTTATGCTTAGGGTTTTCACAAATTACTCGAACAACTCCCTTACGACGAATAACCTTACACTTTTTACAAATCGGCTTAACTGATGATCTTACTTTCATGATTTCTTTCTACTTTGATCTATAAGTAATGCGCCCTCGGGTCAAGTCATATGGTGAGAGTTGAACCTTAACCTTATCCCCAACAAGTATTCGAATAAAGTGCATACGCATTTTCCCTGAAATATGAGCAAGAATTTTATGCCCATTATCAAGCTCTACCCTAAACATCGCATTAGGCAGGGGCTCTAGCACCGTTCCCTCAACCTCTATTGATTCTTCCTTGGCCATATTTAGGACACCATATCGCAAACTCTGGAGAAAATCTCCTCAACTGTTCCACAACCCTGAACTGTTTTTAAGTTGCCTTGTTTTTTATAATACTCCTTAAGAGGAGCTGTTTCATGCTCGTAAACCTGAAGCCGCTTCTTAATAGTCTGCTCCTTGTCATCTTCTCGCTGGTGAAGCTTTCCTTCGCAACTATCACAAATACCATCCTTTAAAGGGGGACAGGATGTTTTATGGAACATAGCCCCGCAATCAGAACAGGTGCTTCTCCCCGTAAGACGACTCACCAATTCTTCTCCATCAACTTCAAAATCAACAACCGCATCTATCGACAGATTCATTTTTTCCAAAGTCTCTGTTAGCTTTTCAGCTTGAATTATGGTTCTTGGAAAACCGTCAAGTATAAATCCATCTTGACAATCCTTCTCTACAATTCGTTCTCTGATCAAACCAATAACGATATCGTCTTGAACCAGCCTTCCAGAATTCATAAATACCTTTGCCCGACTACCAAGCTCCGTACCATCTTGAATTGACTTTCTCAAAATATTCCCAGTAGAAATCTGAGGCCTATGGAATTTTTCATTCAACATTTTGGCTTGGGTTCCTTTGCCCGCACCCGGCGGACCGAGCAGGATAAGCCTCATAGGTCAACCTTTTCGACCTTTTAGTCGTCCTTTTTTCAAAAATCCATCATAGCTTCTCATTACCATGTGTGATTCTATCTGCTGCATTGTATCCAACGACACACCAACTACAATTAAGAGGCTAGTACCACCGAAGTAAAATGGAATATTGATATATTTTATTAAGTAATCTGGCAAAATACATACCAAAGATAAATATATAGCTCCATAAAATGTAATCTTCGACAGGATCTCGTCAATATGTTCGGATGTTTTTGCGCCCGGTCGTATACCCGGAACAAAACCTCCATGTTTCTTCATGTTGTCTGCAACATCAACTGGATTAAAAATAACCGCCGTATAAAAATAACAAAAGAAAAATATAGCGCCGATAAAGATTAAACTATAAACAACCGTACCAGGTGTCAGCATCGCTGAAACATTTTTCATCCATGGATGGGTAGTAAATTGGGCTATAGTAGCCGGGAACATAATGATAGAAGAAGCAAATATAGGTGGTATAACACCCGAAGTATTTACTTTAAGGGGTAAATGGGTGCTTTGCCCCCCATACATTTTTCGACCTACGACACGCTTAGCGTACTGAATCGAAATCCTCCTTTGACCACCTTCGGTAAAAACTATCATCCCAATCACAGCTGCCATAAAAACCAACAAAAACAACATAACCAATACAGACAACTCTCCTGTCCCCATTAGATCCATGGACTGAAAAATAGCAGCTGGTGTTCCCGCCACAATGCCAGCAAAAATAATCAGGGAAATCCCATTGCCAATACCACGCTCGGTAATCTGCTCGCCAAGCCACATCAGAAAAGCGGTCCCAGCTGTTAAAGTCAAAACCGTCATAACACGAAAATCCCAACCCGGCATAGGAACGATCGGGTTTCCTGACGGACTTTTCATTGCTTCTAGTCCCACAGCAATACCTGAACTTTGAACCATACTCAGAACTATCGTTCCGTAGCGAGTATATTGTGTGATTTTTTTCTGCCCCTGCTCACCCTCTTTTTTAAGCCTTGCCAGATAAGGGGAAACCATCGTCATCAACTGGAGAATAATGGAGGCGCTGATATATGGCATGATTCCTAAAGCAAAAATCGTAAGCCTGCTTAGCGCTCCCCCAGAAAACATATCGAAAAAACCCATTATGGTACCTGACATGCGGGCCATAATTTCAGCTAGGGCAACAGAATTAATTCCCGGCGTAGGAATATGCGCACCTATTCGATAAACAACCAAGATTCCCAAAGTAAAAAAAACTTTCTTCTTAAGCTCGGGAATCTTAAAAATATTTCCAAAAGCACTAGCACCACTCATTAAATAGTCACAGCCTTTCCGCCAGATTTTTCAATCTTATCTATTGCTGACTTGCTAAATTTTTGTGCATGTACTGTGACAGCCTCAGACAGTTCGCCATTACCCAAAACTTTTACGGAATCGACCTTACGTATCATCCCTTTTTCTTTCATAACTTCAGGAGTAATAGGACTCTTCATCGCGAATCCCGCTATCTGTGCGATATTGACAATCTCGTACTCTTTTCTAAAAATATTTGTAAAGCCCCTCTTCGGTAGCCTTCTATACAAGGGCATCTGCCCACCTTCAAACCAAGGGTGGGGGTTTCCACCAGATCTTGATTTCTGACCTTTTTGCCCCCTGCCTGACGTTTTACCCGTCCCTGAACCAGGACCGCGGCCTACTCGTTTTCTATTCTTACGACTACCTGGCACCGCTCTTAATTCTGATAATTTCATAATGGACTCTTCAAGAAGCATTAACTTTTAACTGTTGACCTCTTACTGCTGAATAATGATGCACACCTCTTAGACGGATTAAGCCCTCAATTGTAGCCTTAACGACATTATGTGCGTTATTTGTGCGCAGACTCTTTGTCAAAATATCCTTAACACCAACCGCCTCAAGCACCGCACGAACAGCACCTCCTGCAATCAACCCTGTTCCTTTAGATGCAGGGCGAAGTAGCACACGACCTGCACCATAAGCCCCTATTACTTCATGGGGGATAGTAGCGCCATCAAGAGAAACCTTTACCATATCCCGCTTAGCTCTTTCGACACCCTTACGAATTGCTTCAGGCACTTCGTTTGCCTTACCTAACCCCCAACCTATGGAACCTTCTCGGTCACCAACTACAACAAGGGCGCTAAAACTAAACCTCCTACCTCCTTTAACAACTTTTGCTACGCGGCGAATCTTCACTACCTTGTCAACAAAATCCTGTTTATCTTCCCTTTGCTCTCGCAATTCACACCTCGCCTTCAAGATACCGTTAAGCCGAATTCCCTCATAAAATTCTAGCTAAAAACAGTCTGTTTTAAAACTTAACACCTTTTTCTCTTACGCCATCAGCTAAGGCCTTAATACGACCGGCGTAAATAAAACCATTACGGTCATAATAAACCTCCTTAATTCCACCTTGAACCGCCTTTTCTCCTATCAAGTTTCCAACTAGGGTAGCAGCTTTAGCGTTCCCCCCGTTTTTCATCTTCTCGCGAAATGTAGGCGACATGCTGGACTCAGCAAATAAAGTTTTTCCTACTTTATCATCAATAATCTGCGCATATACATGTTTAGCACTTCGAAATACCGTCAGGCGAAGCTTTTCTTTGTTTCTTTGAACATGTTTTTTTATACGTTTTTTTCGATTTATTCTGAGCCGTTCTTTAGTTGAAGTTTTCATAAGCCCCTAAGCCGCCCCACCTTTTGCCGCAGTTTTACCTGCTTTTCTACGGATTTTTTCACCGGCATACATTACTCCTTTACCCTTGTAGGGCTCCGGTGGCCTTAGCATTCTAATTTCTGCTGCAACTTGCCCTACTACTTGTTTATTCAGTCCCTTAACAACAATCTCATTTTTTTTATTATCAACATTGAACTCTACGCCCTCAGGCGGTGGGTAATCTATAGAATGGGAATAACCAAGATTTAAGTTCAAAGCTTTTCCCTTAAGGTCCACCTTGTAACCCACACCAACAATATTTAAGGTTTTTGAAAATCCCTCATTTACCCCAACAACCATATTACTAATCAGTGTCCTTGTTAAACCATGTAATGATCGATCTAACCGTCCATCAGTGGGGCGCGTCACAGATATTAAATCACCTTCAATAGTTACTTGCATATTTGGATGCAAGTCCCTATGAAGTTGCCCCTTAGGACCCTTCACCGTCAGAACCACCCCATCCAGCTTACACTCAACCCCAGCTGGAATCGGAACCGGCTTTTTTCCTATTCTAGACATTATGCCCTTCCCATATAATTACCAGACATGACCCAACACCTCTCCACCGACACCTTTCTCACGACAAAGCTGATCAGTAATAACACCTGAGGAGGTGGTTATAATTGCTATTCCCAACCCACTTAAAACCTTAGGGATACTCCTAGAAGAAACATAAGTCCTTCGCCCTGGCTTACTTATCCTACGAATTCCCCTAATAGCCGGATCACCATTATGATATTTCAAATACAGTTTTAAAACACCCTGCTTACCATCTTCTCGAACGCGAAAATTTTTGATAAAACCTTCTTCTTTTAAAATTTCCGCGATTCGAACCTTCATCTTAGAACTTGGCATCTGTACTGCCCCATGATTAACCATAAGGCCATTTCGAATTCGCGTAAAAAAATCAGCTATAGGATCTGTCATCATAATAAAACTAAACTCCTAAACTTAAACCAACCGACTAAACCCTCTACCAGCTGGATTTGGTAACACCAGGAATCTCGCCCATAAGAGCTCTTTCCCGGAAACATATTCGACACATTCCAAACTTTCGCAGGAAAGCTCGTGGACGACCACACAACCCACACCGACTGTATTCCCTAACTTGGAATTTTTGCTTTCTCAGCGCCTTAGCAACCAGCGATTTTTTTGACATAACACTTTCTCATCCTTAAAAAACATCAGAAACTTCATACATCTATACAATTTATTTACGCAACGGCAATCCCATCTGCGAAAGCAAACACCGGCCTTCTTCGTCTGTTTGAGCCGTTGTACAAATTGTAATATTCATACCCTGAATCTTTTCAATCTTATCGTAATCAATCTCTGGAAAAATTAACTGCTCCTTCAAGCCAACGGTATAGTTGCCGCGACCATCAAAAGATTTCCTTGGAAGCCCTTTAAAATCTCTTTCACGAGGGAGAGCAAAACCAACTAAACGCTCAAAAAATTGATACATGCGGTTGCCTCGCAATGTAACCATCACTCCAATAGGCACACCTTCTCGCAACTTAAAATTCGCAATTGATTTTTTCGCTTTTGTGACAACTGGCATCTGTCCTGAAATTAATTTCAGTTGCTCAACACTAGACTCAATCAGCTTCCCATTCTGCAACGCCTCACCCAATCCAACATTCAAAACTATTTTATCCAAGCGGGGAACTTGCATTACATTTTTAAGACCCAATTCTTTCTGGATCTGACCTTTAAATTTTTCATCATAAAGCTGCTTAAAAGTTGCCATATTAAACCCTATCTATAACCTCACCACATTTTCTACAAACACGCACGCGCTTACCATCTTCTAGCTTCTTACGTTTTACACGAACACCTTTGCCACACTTATCACACACTATTAGAACGTTTGATAGATGAATCGCCCCCTCTTTATCAACAATACCAGACTGGCGAGACTTACCATCACCTTTCATATGCCTCTTGAGCATATTTAGTTTTTCAACCGTCAACTTTCCAGTCTCTGGGAAAAAAGCCAGTACCTTCCCCTTCTTCCCTTTTTCCCTACCAGCAATAACCTCAACGATATCGTCTTTTTTAAGGCTATTTTTTTTAGAAACAACCAACATCACAAAACCTCAGGAGCAAGAGAAAGAATCCTCATAAACTTTTTGGCACGTAATTCTCGAGCTACAGGACCAAAGATACGGGTTCCTAAAGGCTCCCGATTATCATTTATTAGAACTGCTGAATTAACATCAAATTTGATATATGTCCCATTAGGGCGGCGGGTTTCTTTCCTCGTTCGCACCACTACCGCCTTTTTAACTTCACCTTTCTTTACCGCACCCCGAGGATCGGATTCTCTAACAGCAACTACAATGATATCGCCGATACGCGCATACCTTCTCCTAGAACCACCAAGTACTTTTATACACTGAACTTTCTTGGCCCCCGAATTATCAGCAACATCTAATACCGTTCTTAACTGAATCATGACTAACCCACCTTCTCGCTAATTAAAGACTTTTGCCTAGAAATAACACCAAGCAAGCGCCAACGTTTTTCTTTACTAAGAGGGCGGGTCTCTTGAATACGAATAAAATCCCCTTCTAAACACTCATTTTTCTCATCATGCACCTTGTACTTCTTGGTTGTCTTAACAACCTTTTTAAAAACAGGATGAGAGAACCTACGCTCTACCTTTACAACTAGCGTCTTATCCATCTTATTGCTAACCACAACACCGGTCATGGTCTTCTTATTAGCCTGATCACTCATAAAACTCCTTAAACTACCAAGTACAAAGAGACACGCGACAACGCCTTAAGCTGACTCGTCATCTTTTTTAGCAGACTCAGCTAAATCAATTTCCTTAGCGATAGTCTTAAACCTAGCAATATCCCTACGAATCGACTTAAGCCGTCCAGGGGCCTCTATTTTCCCGGTAGCTAGTTGAAACTTAAGATTAAAATATTCCTGACTAAGATCATCTACCTTTTCGAGTCGCTCTTTACTAGTTAGATCCCGAATTTCCTTTGCATTCATAATTTTCCTTGCAGCATAAACAGCTACTTAATCACCTTTAGCAACAAAACGCGTCGCAATAGGAAGTTTGTGCTTAGCCAACCGAAAAGCTTCTTTTGCGATTTCCTCAGAAACTCCCTCCATTTCATAAAGCATTCTTCCTTGCCTGACGACTGCAACCCAATACTCTGGACCACCTTTACCCTTGCCCATACGAGTCTCAGCTGGTTTTTTAGAAACAGGCTTATCCGGAAAAATTCTTAACCATATCTTTCCACCCCGCTTTATATATCGAGTCATCGCAATACGCGCCGCCTCAATTTGGCGATTAGTAATTCTCCCGCATTCAAGAGCCTGCAAACCAAAAGACCCAAAGTCTAAATTACCGCCACGAAACGCTGTACCACCCATTCTACCTTTATGCCGTTTTCGATATTTTACTTTTTTTGGCATCAACATGATGCAATTACTCCAAAGTTACAATTATTCAATTACTACAACCCAATCCAAAAAAAAGAGACTTTCACTATTTCAACGCGACGGCCTTCTTTTTTTTCTATCGCCACTCTCAACAGAAACTTCCTCCACCTGCCCACCTTCGGCCCCTGGTATAATATCTCCACGATAAATCCAAACCTTAACACCAATCACTCCGAAGGTTGTATTTGCCCTAGCAGTACCGTAATCTATATCTGCACGTAGGGTATGAAGGGGAACTCGACCCTCACGATACCACTCGCTTCTCGCAATTTCTGCACCACCCAACCTACCCGAAACTCGAATTTTAATACCCTGCGCCCCAAACCTCAGAGAAGATAACACTGTCTTCTTCATAGCACGACGAAAAGATATTCTCTTTTCAAGCTGCAACGCAACGTTTTGAGCGACGAGATTTGCGTCCAATTCCGCCCTACGAACCTCTTTTATATTTAAACTTATCTGCTTACCAGTAATCATCTTTTGCAAATCTTCCTTAAGCCGGTCGACTTCTAAACCTTTCTTCCCAATAATAATTCCCGGTCGGGCAGTATGTATGTTAACTCTGACACGATTAGCACTTCTTTCAACCCCGACATTTGAGATACCTGCATGAGCTAAGGTTTTTTTCACATACTCGCGAAGCTTGATATCCTCCAACAGTAAATTAGGAAACTCTCGTCGCACACACCAACTCGACACCCAAGTCTTATTAACGCCTAATCTAAATCCATATGGATGAACTTTTTGACCCACACAACCCTCCTTATTCTATTTTTCGCTAAGCACTAAACAAATATTACTTGATCGCTTCAGTATCGTATTTGCCGAACCCCTTGCCCTAGGCATCGTCCGCTTCATCACCACTCCCTGATCTACAGTAATACGCTTAACAAACATATCATCCACATCAAGGACCTTATGATTTTCCTCAGCATTAGCAAGAGCCGATTTTAAAACTTTCTGCATAATGCGAGCTGCCTTTTTGCGCGTTAACTGCAAAATATTCATAGCATCGTTCACATTCTTTCCATAAATTAGCCGTGCTACCAGTCGCGCCTTTTGAGGGGCCGTTCGCGTCCGATTCAATATCGCTTTAACTTCCATCAACCAAACACCTTATCTACGTTTTATTTAGTAACTGCTTTTTTAGTTCTGCCGCCATGGGACCTAAACATTCGAGTAGGAGAAAATTCACCCAACTTATGCCCCACCATATTTTCAGTAATAAAAACCGGAATAAACTTTCTCCCATTATGAACACCCATCGTATGACCAACAAAATCAGGTGTAATTGTCGACCTCCTAGACCAGGTCTTTATAATCTTTCTATCTCCTTGACGATTCATCTCCTCCACCTTTTTCGCGAGCGAATCGTCTATAAAAGGACCTTTCTTAAGCGATCGAGACATATGTTTCCTTAAAAAAATATTGCCGAATTATTTTCTTTTCTTACGCCGACTTAAAATAAATTTATTAGAACTTTTGCGCGGAGACCTTGTCTTAAAGCCCTTAGCAGGCTGCCCCCAAGGACTACAAGGATGACGCCCTCCGGAAGATCGACCCTCACCACCTCCCATAGGATGATCAACTGGATTCATCGCCACTGCCCGCACTCTGGGGCGGCGACCAATCCATCGCGTTCTCCCAGCCTTGCCATAAGAAATATTTGCATGTTCTGAATTACCCACAACACCTACAGTCGCCCTACAATTTATCTCCACCAACCTAACTTCACCAGATGAAAGCTTAAAAGTTGCATACGAACCCTCCTTTGCCATCAACTGAGCTGAAGCACCAGCACTTCGAGCCATCTGGCCACCCTTACCGCAACGCAATTCAATATTGTGCACCAAGGTCCCCTCAGGAATAAGCTTAATCGGCAAAGAGTTCCCAATTCGAACTTCCGCTTGATCACCAGAAGTAACCTTATCACCAACCTTCAACCCCTCAGGAGAAAGAATGTAACGCTTCTCCCCATCAACATAAACCAATAATGCAATATTTGCGGAACGGTTCGGATCATACTCAACACCCGCAACTCTAGCCTCTACACCATCCTTATTGCGCTTAAAGTCTATAATTCGATATTGTTTACGATGGCCACCGCCTCTTCGCTTTGCTGTCAACCGACCTCGATTATTCCGCCCGCCTGTCCGAGGCAAAGCATTAAGTAAACTTTTTTCTGGCGTTGACTTCGTGATTTCTTCAAAATTAGAAATCGTGCGAAAACGCACACCTGGAGAACGAGGCTTTAACTTTCTAACTGACATTAGGATCCGCCCCCTTCAAACAATTCAATTTTATCGCCTTCCTTAAGACGCAACATTGCTTTTTTCCATGACTTAGTGTGACCCACCGCTTTACCAAAGCGACGGTATTTCCCGGGCACAACTAAAGTATTGACCTTGGTTACTGTCACACTAAAAACCTTTTCAACTGCTCGCTTTATCTGAACCTTGTTAGCTTGCGGATGCACCTGAAAAGCAACCCAATTACCCTCAGCGAGCATCTGAGTGCTTTTCTCAGTAATAAGGGGTTTCTTTAAAACCTGGTAATGATCGTCCCTCACTTTAACCTCTCCTCTAAACCCTTAATAGCTTCCGAGGTACAAACAATCTTTTCATGGAAAAGTAGGTCATAAACGTTTACCCCTTCAACTGGTAACACATTAACAGTCGGTAGGTTACGCACAGCTAACTCCAAATTCTTATTTTTTCCTGCGGTGACAAAGAGAGTTTTTTCAGGCAAACCCAAAGCTTTAATCACCCCAACGGCTTCTTTTGTTTTAGGGTGGTCAAGCACAATCTTATCAATCACAGCAATATGATCCCCTCGAAAACATTCAGTAAGAGCTGATCTCAATGCTTGCCTTCTAGCCTTCTTATTCATTTTAAAACTATAGTCTCTAGGGGTGGGGCCAAAAATTGTCAAACCACCACGCCAAATAGCCGACCTTGTTTTTCCAACTCTGGCCCTACCAGTTCCTTTTTGACGCCAAGGTTTTTTCCCACTACCACTCAATTGGCCATAGCTTGATTTAGTAGAAGCCGTTCCCAGACGCCGAGTCGCGCGCTGTAAAACAACACACTGTTTAATCAAATGATTATTAACTTTAGCGTCAAACACAACTGGATCGAAGCTAATATCTCCGACCTTATTGTTTTCCCCATCCAAAACATCTAATTGCGGCATATTTTTTTCCAATTTCACGACTTAACAATTCTAACAATCCCGCCAGAGGCCCCCGGAACAGCACCCTTAACAAGCAAAACATTATTTTCTGGATCAACACGGACAATCTGCAAATTCTTAACAAATACCTTTTCTGCACCCATATGGCCAGGCATCTTTTTACCCTTAAATACCCGCCCAGGATAAGTATGCATTCCGATAGAACCGCCCCCACGATAAATCTCATGATGACCGTGAGATGCCGGCGCTCCTCCCATACCCCATCGTTTGAACACACCTGCGAAACCCTTCCCTTTTGAAACACCAACCACGCTTACCTTATCACCCTCAGAAAACATATCGACCTTTAAGGGCTTACCAAGGTCTTCATCCACAAGGTCTTGATCCCGAAACTCTGCAAGAATCTTAGCTGGCTCACCCTTAATCTTGTCATAAAATCCTTGTTCAGGTTTATTTATATGCTTTGATTTCCTAGCGCCGTAGGCCAGCAAAATAGCATCGTACCCATTTTTCTCCTGAGTCCTCCGAAGAACTGGAACGCACTTGCCGACTTGGAGCACAGTAACAGGAATACAGTTACCCTCCTTCGAAAACACCTGCGTCATTCCAATTTTCTCCCCAAGCAAAGCCTTCATTTTTCAGCCTATCCTGACACCCAATAATTTAAAGCTTGATCTCAATATCCACACCACCGGAAAGATCAAGCTTCATCAATGCATCTACGGTCTGGGGTGTTGGTTCATGAATTTCCATAATTCGCTTATGCGTACGAATCTCGAACTGCTCACGAGATTTTTTATCTACGTGCGGCGATTTCAAAACGGTCCATCTATTACGCGTCGTCGGAAGAGGAATCGGACCCACCACCTTAGCACCTGTCCGCTTAGTAGTTTCCACAATCTCCCCGACGGACTTATCGAGCAACTTGTGATCATATGCTTTAAGCTTAATTTTAATTTGCTCGCTCATTTTATTCTACAATCTCGCTCACAATTCCCGCGCCGACCGTCCTACCGCCCTCACGTATAGCAAACTTAAGCCCCTTATCCATAGCAACTGGAGTGATCAATTCGATCTCCATATTGACATTATCACCGGGCATAACCATTTCTACACCTGATGGCAAGGTACAGACCCCCGTTACATCGGTCGTTCTAAAGTAAAATTGCGGGCGGTACTTAGTAAAAAAAGGAGTATGACGCCCCCCCTCATCCTTACTAAGAACATAAACTTCCGCTTTAAATTTTTTATGAGGAGTAATACTCTTAGGCTTGACAATACACTGACCCCGCTCTATTTCTTCCCGCTTGGTTCCGCGAAGAAGAAGCCCAACATTATCTCCAGCCTGGCCGTCATCCAGCAACTTTCGAAACATCTCAACACCAGTGATAGTTGTTGTTTGTGTATCACGGAAGCCAACAATCTCAACCTCCTCACCAACCTTAATAACCCCTGTTTCGATACGACCTGTTGCCACTGTTCCGCGACCCGAAATAGAAAATATATCCTCAATCGGCATCAAGAAATCTTTATCAACAGGACGATCAGGTATCGGGAAATAGGTATCCAAAGCACCCATTAAATCCCAAATAGGCTTTGTCTTACCCTCGTCTTCTGGGTTCTCCAAAGCTTGCAAAGCGCTGCCTCGAATAACAGGAATATCATCTCCCGGATATTCATACTTACTCAGAAGCTCCCTTATTTCCATCTCAACTAAATCCAACAACTCATCATCATCAACCATGTCGCACTTATTCATAAACACCACAATTTTAGGAACACCAACTTGGCGAGCTAGCAAAATATGCTCCCTTGTCTGAGGCATAGGACCATCAGACGCGCTAACTACTATAATTGCGCCATCCATCTGAGCCGCACCGGTGATCATATTCTTAACGTAATCAGCGTGGCCCGGGCAATCGACGTGGGCGTAATGTCGAGCTTCGGTTTGATATTCAATATGAGCAATAGCTATAGTAATTCCCCGCTCTTTTTCTTCCGGGGCCTTATCAATCTGATCGAATTTAATTCCATCAGCCAAGCCCTTCTTAGAAAGAACTTCACTAATAGAAGCGGTCAGTGTTGTTTTACCATGGTCAACATGACCTATTGTTCCAACGTTTAAATGCGGTTTGTCTCGGACAAATTTTTCTTTTGCCATCTGAGTTTACTCCAAGAATGTTTTATGTTTTTTACGCTTCTACTTCTTCCCTTTTGTTTCCCGTTGCCTTTGCAATCAACTCCTCTGCAACCATAGAGGGAACTGCCTCATATTTTGCAAACTCCATAGAGAAGTTGGCCCTACCCTGACTCATAGATCTTAAGTCTGTTGAATAACCGAACATCCCGGACAATGGAACTTCCGCTCGAATCACCTTAGCACCCGCCCTATCTGTCATTTCTTTTATTTTACCGCGCTTAGAGTTTACATTCCCGATCACATCACCCATAAACTCCTCAGGCGTAACTACCTCCACATCCATTATCGGCTCTAATAAAACGGGGCTCGCCTTAAGAGCGGCCTCTTTGAAAGCCATAGAAGCTGCAATCTTGAAAGCCATCTCAGAGGAATCCACCTCATGAAAAGACCCATCCAGCAAGGTCACCTGCGCATCAACCAAATTATAACCGCACAAAACACCTCGCTCCATAGCCTCCTTAACACCCTTCTCAACAGAAGGGATGAATTCTTTTGGAATTGCACCTCCAGTAATCTTATTAATAAACTTAAAAGGAACGCCATCCTCGCCTGGCTCAATCTTGATCTCCAACTCAGCAAACTGCCCTCGCCCACCAGACTGCTTGGCGTATCTAAGCTTATGCTCAACCATTTTCCTTATAGTCTCTTTATAAGCGACTTGAGGTTGAGAAACATTCACATCTAGGGAAAATTCGCGACGCATTCGGTCAACCAGAATATCCAAATGAAGCTCGCCCATGCCAGAAATTACCGTTTGGTTTGTTTCTGCGTCAACCTTGACCCTAAATGTCGGATCCTCCTGCAACAACTTAACCATTGCGTCTGAAAGCTTCTCTTGCTCTGCTTTAGTTTTAGGTTCAATAGCCACAGAAATAACAGGCTCCGGAAAGACGATTGACTCTAAAACTACCGGTTCTTCTTGCAAACAAAGAGTATCTCCCGTAAATGTTTTTTTAAGCCCAATGACAGCACCAATATCACCTGCACCCACATAAGTAATCTCTTCTCTTTTATTAGAATGCATTCTAAGCAGCCGCCCTACACGTTCACGCTGCTTAGTAGTAGAGTTATAAACATAAGATCCGCTCTTTAACTCACCAGAGTAAACTCTCACAAACGCCAACTGACCAACGAAAGGGTCAGTCATTATTTTAAAAGCCAAAGCTGACAACGGCTCAGCGTTTTCAGACTTTCTAACAATTTCTTTTTCAGTATCAGGGTGGGTACCCTGAATTGGAGGAACATCAAGCGGGGATGGAAGGATAGTCACCACGGCATCTAACAACTGCTGCACTCCCTTATTCTTAAATGCCGCACCACATAAAATTGGAGTTATTTTAAGCTCTAGCGCTCCTTTACGGATTGCGGCTGTGATTTCTTCGGGCGAAGCCTCTTCTCCGGCTAAAAATTTTTCCATAATAGCATCATCTACATCAGCCGCTGCTTCTACCAATTTTTCTCTATATTCGTCCGCCAACTCCCTGCAGTCATCGGGGATATCCACAACGTCAAACTTTTCACCGTTGGCTGATTTCTCGTCATAAATATTCGCCTTCATCAATATCAAATCAATGATACCCACAAAGCCAGCTTCTGCGCCAATAGGGAGCTGCAAAGGCACTGGATTAGCTTTAAGCCTTTCTTCCATTTGGCCAACGCAGTTTAAAAAATCAGCGCCCGCTCGGTCCATCTTATTAACGAAACCAATCCTAGGAACCTTATATTTAGTAGCCTGCCGCCATACGGTTTCAGACTGAGGCTCAACGCCGCCGACTGCACAAAAAACACCGACCGCCCCATCCAGGACCCGAAGCGACCGCTCCACTTCTGCAGTAAAGTCAACATGACCCGGCGTATCAATTACATTAACCTGATGGTCCTGCCAAAAACATGTAGTCGCCGCCGAAGTGATAGTTATTCCACGCTCCTGCTCCTGCTCCATCCAATCCATCGTGGCGTTCCCATCGTGAACCTCACCGATCTTGTGACTACGGCCCGTATAATATAAAACCCTTTCGGTAGTAGTGGTCTTACCCGCATCTATATGCGCGATAATTCCTATATTTCTAACCTTATTTAAATCTAATTTATCACTCATAACTTAACTTCCACTACCATCTATAATGGGCAAAGGCCTTATTGGCCTCTGCCATTCTATGCACTTCATCTTTCTTTTTAATCGATCCCCCAGCGTTATTATAGGCATCAATTATTTCCCCGGTAAGTTTCTCGGACATAGAGCGCCCCGACCTTGCTTTTGCATTCTGAATAATCCAACGTATACTAAGGGCAATACGACGACTGTCACCAACTTCTATCGGAACCTGATATGTAGCACCGCCAACCCTACGAGACTTAACCTCCAAATGAGGCGACACGTTATCCACGGCTTTTTTAAATACTTTAATCGGATCTTCCTTGGTTTTTTCACCCACTGCATCTAAAGCACCATAAAAAACACCCTCCGCTATGCTCTTCTTCCCCTGCTTTAAAAGATTATTAATAAAACGGGCAACCAAAAGATCATCAAACTTTGGATCTGGCAAAATCTTTCTTTTAACTGCTTCTCTTCTTCTAGCCATTGATTATTTAGTTTATTTTTTAGGACGTTTCGTTCCGTACTTAGATCGACTCTGCATCCGACCATCTACACCAAGAGTATCAAGAAGCCCTCGCACCACGTGATACCGAACACCTGGCAGGTCTTTAACACGACCCCCCCGAATCATAACAATAGAATGCTCCTGAAGATTATGCCCAACCCCAGGAATATAGGTGGTAACCTCCATACCATTTGTCAACCTAACACGCGCCACCTTCCGTAAGGCAGAATTAGGTTTTTTAGGGGTAGACGTGTAAACACGAACACAAACACCCCTTTTCTGCGGGCAAGACTTCAATGCCGCACTAGCAGTTTTCTTAATGGGAGACTTGCGCCCCGATCTAACTAATTGGTTTATTGTTGGCAAAAAAAACACCCCCCCGAAAGACAAACCATTGAAAAAATGGAGCCTAAAGGAAAAAATCCTCAATATAAAGGACTTAAAAATTTATTTAAACAGGATATGAAAAGCTGGTAATTCTATCACTGTTTTGAATGGAGTCAAGGTTAAAATACGATTGAAAAAATTTACCTTACTCGACAGCGAGTGGTGTTTTTTCAGACTCTTCTTGTTTCTGTTCTTCTGTCATCCCAGGCTCTTCTATTTGAATTCCAGCATATGCCCGACAACCCGTCCCCGCGGGAATCAATTTGCCCATAATGACGTTTTCCTTTAATCCAACCAAATTGTCCTGCTTACCACTAACGCTCACCTCGGTCAAAACACGAGTTGTCTCCTGAAATGATGCCGCAGAAATAAAACTTTCAGTACTAAGAGATGACTTCGTTATGCCAAGCAAAACAGGAGCACCCTTGGCAGGTTTTTTCTTATCCTTAACCATCTCTTGATTAACCTTACTAAAAGTTTTTTTAGCGACTTGCTCTCCAAGCAAAAAATTAGTATCTCCCGGATCCTCAATAATCAGATGACGCAACATTTGCCGCACAATTATCTCAATATGCTTGTCATTAATAGTTACACCCTGCAAGCGATAAACCTCCTGCACTTCATTAACCAGATAGTATTGCAATTCATTCTCACCGAGCACTCGGAGAATGTCATGAGGATTGCTAGCACCATCCATCAATGCCTCCCCTGGAACAACCGTATCCCCCTCATGAACATTTATATGTTTTCCCCGGGGGATAAGATACTCTCGCTCTTCATCCGACTCACTCACAACAAACACCTGCCGCATCCCCTTAACAAAACCACCAAATTTAACCGTGCCAGCAATTTCTGAAATTGTTGCTTGCTCATGTGGCTTTCGTGCCTCAAAAAGCTCTGCAACTCGAGGCAAACCGCCTGTAATATCCTTCGTCTTAGCAGTCTCCCTAGGAATCTTAACAACCAAATCACCCGCAGACAAAACATCTCCCTCAGAAACGGCAATATGAGCACCTGCTGGCAAAAGATAACGCCGAAGAGTTTCCCCTTTTGCATCCTTAATAGAAACACGCGGTTGTTTTTTGTCATCTCTATGACTTACAATTACCTTCGTCGATAAACCCGTTATTTCATCAAAATCTTCCTTCATCGTCACACCTTCTACCACATCTCCAAAGGCAACGGTTCCCTCAACTTCAGTAAGTATGGAATCAGTATATGGGTCCCACTCAACAAGAGTTTGACCTGGCTGGACCTCCTGCCCATCGTTAACCTTAAGGTTCGCAGCATAAACAATAGCATACCTCTCAATTTCTCGCCCGCCCCCATCCTGAACAACAATCGCACCATTACGATTCATTACAATAATTTCACCGCGTTGGTTTTTGATTGTTCGTAGTCCAGAATATTTAACAATACCCGCTTTTTTAGTCTGAAGCGTAGTCTGTTCAACAACACGGCTGGCGGTTCCACCAATGTGAAAAGTACGCATTGTCAGCTGGGTTCCAGGTTCGCCGATAGACTGAGCGGCAATCACACCTACTGGCTCGCCAATCTCCACCCAGTCTAAAGTTGCCATATTGCGCCCGTAACACTTAACACACAGCCCTTGCTTCGATTCGCAAGCAAGGTTAGACCTTATTTTCACAGTAGCAATACCTGAATTATCTATTGCACTCACAATACCCTCGTCAATTATGCCATTTTCTTCAACCAAAACATCACCATTAAAAGGGTCCACAACGTCCTCTAAAGCCGTCCGCCCAAGGATGCGCTCGCCCAAAGGCTGAATAATTTCTCCGGCCTCAACTAAAGACGAAATATTAACCCCCTTAAGGGTTCCACAATCTTCCTCTTGTATAATGATATCCTGAGCCACATCAACAAGCCGTCTAGTCAGATAGCCTGAGTTAGCAGTTTTTAGCGCAGTATCTGCTAGCCCCTTACGTGCACCATGCGTTGAAATAAAGTACTGAAGAACCGACAAGCCTTCACGAAAGTTTGCAGTAATTGGCGTTTCAATAATTTCACCTGATGGCTTAGCCATCAAACCACGCATTCCTGCCAACTGTCGAAGTTGCTGAACACTTCCACGGGCACCAGAGTCGGCCATAATAAAAATGGAGTTGAAATCACCTTGAATTTCACCATCTCCAATTTTCTTATCCTCCTCAGCCAACGCATCAAACATTTCCTCTGAAACTTTCTCTGTAACATGGGCCCAAATATCAATCACCTTGTTATAACGCTCGCCGTTAGTAATAAGCCCATCCCGATATTGCTGATAAACTTTAAGCACCTCTTCGTGCGTTTTATCAACCATAGGTACCTTTGTTTTCGGAATGCGCATGTGACTAATCGAAACCGTCAATCCAGCTTCTGTAGCATGTTTAAAACCGAGAGACTTAACGGCATCCAAAAGACCAACTGTTTTTTCACTTCCAGCAAGCAAAAAAGACTCTCCGATCAACCCGGAAAGCGCCTTTTTATCCATAAGTCGATTCACCAACGAAAAGTCCACCTCGCTTGGCAAAACTTCACCCATTATGATACGACCTGTTGTGGTTTGGACAAGCTCCCCCTTTACACGAACCAGAATCTGCGCCTGCAAATCCAACTCACCTGCATCATATGCGGAGACTACTTCCTTTGGGCAAGAAAGAATTTTACCCTCTCCCTTAACGCCACCACGGACTTTAGTCATGTAATAACAACCCAATACCATGTCTTGAGAAGGAACAGCGATGGGCTTAGCGTTAGAAGGGGAAAGGACATTATTAGAAGACAACATAAGCATCTTGGCCTCAACCCGCGCTTCCATTGAAAGGGGCAAGTGAACGGCCATCTGATCGCCATCAAAGTCTGCATTGAAAGCCGTGCACACGAGCGGATGAACCTGGATTGCTTTACCCTCGATCAGAATAGGCTCAAATGCCTGGAAACCTAAACGATGCAAAGTAGGTGCACGATTTAAAAAAATCGGATGCCCCTTAACTACCTCCTCAAGAACCTCCCAAACTTCTGAACGCTCCTGCTCCACCATTTTTTTTGCAGTCTTGATGGTTGTCGCGTAGCCCTTCTCTTCCAACCGATTAAAAATAAATGGCTTAAATAACTCCAATGCCATTTTTTTTGGTAACCCGCACTGGTAAAACTTAAGATGAGGCCCAACAACAATAACTGACCGACCAGAATAGTCGACTCGCTTCCCTAATAAATTTTGACGAAATCTACCCTGCTTCCCCTTCAGCATGTCACTTAGTGATTTTAGCGGTCTTTTATTTGTTCCACGGAGAGTCCTACCTCTACGACCATTATCAAATAAAGCAGCAACAGCCTCTTGTAGCATTCGCTTTTCGTTACGAATAATAATTTGAGGGGCTCTTAATTCCTGCAATCGTTTTAATCGATTATTTCGATTTATAACTCTACGATAAAGATCGTTCAGATCCGATGTAGCAAATCGTCCACCATCCAAAGGAACCAAAGGTCTCAACTC